>Ga0209007_1000214_pt1 | contig 30414 bp, 29 predicted proteins | sample JacPinW_OM1H0_O2_FD_187961 | JGI IMG/M metagenome (GOLD analysis project Ga0209007, IMG submission 187961) | Forest soil microbial communities from Algoma, Ontario, Canada - Jack Pine, Ontario site 1_JW_OM1H0_O2 (SPAdes) (version 2) | ecosystem: Environmental > Terrestrial > Soil > Boreal... | reverse complement strand
CGACGATTTGGTCAGTCGCCTTATTCGCGCCGAATATGAGGGCCGCAAGCTCGACGATCACGAAGTGGTCACGTTCGTTCGCTCGCTGCTGCCAGCAGCCACGGAAACGACCACTCGCAGTTTCAGCTGCGTCATGACGCTGTTGTTGAGCGATGAAGCGCTGCTCGCCCGCGTGCGCGCCGACCGGACCCTCGTGCCCAAGCTCATCGATGAGACGGTGCGCTTCGAGCCGGTTTCCACCTTCAAGGTTCGTGAGGCGGCGCGAGACACTGAAATCGGCGGGGTAAAGATTCCGCAAGGCGCCTTCGTGCAATGTCTGGTTGCGTCCGCGAACCGCGACGAGTCGGTATTCGAAAACGCTGATACCTTCGATATCGACCGGCGTCAAAAGCCGTCGTTTGGCTTCGGCTTCGGTCCCCACATGTGTATCGGTCAGTTCGTCGCGAAAATCGAGCTGCAATGTGCACTCAACGCCGTTCTCGATCTATTTCCGAATGTGCGGCTGGATCCAGCCAAACCGAAGCCGAAGATCGAAGGCGCCATGTTGCGCGGCACGAAATCTTTGCCGGTGATATGGGACTAAAACCGGTGCGCCACTTCAAAACGATTCCCGAGCGGGGCGACTTTGCCTACCAATGTTTGGTCGCTCCGCAGAAAGTCAGCGGCAGAAAGCTCGCCGATCTTCGCGATCATTTCGGACTCAAGTTCACCAAGCACATGCCTTTCGGTTGCGTGCGCGACGCCGACGGGCACATCTATGCCATGGTTCGCGCGCTCAACGGGCCTGGCAGCACCCCCAACCCCACCAAATTCATTTACATGAGCACTCGCCGGGATGGCGCGCATCTGCGCATCGATAAGGAGCAAATTGCTCCGCGGGCGTTGACGCTCTTTCCGCAGCGCGGACTTGATCAGGAAACTGCATGGTGGTCGAGCCTGAAAGACGAGCCTGGGCAGCCCTGGCGCATCACCGCCTCCGGCGATCGGCTGACGTGGTGCGAAGAGGGACTGCTCGATTTCGCCGGCCCCGCGTTGGGCAATGGCACGCAATGGTATCTACCCGGTGTGGACTGGGGGACTTTCTATGTGTCGCAGCTCTATGACGTGTCCGGTTCCTGCGAAGGCCACCCGGTCAAAGGCATCATCGCACTGGACCAGGCGTGGATGGCGCCGGGCGGCGCCATCCACTTTCAAAAGGACCTGGTCGTCAACAACCAAATGCATGTGATCTGGTGGTCCTTCGCAACCATCTACCAGGACGGTACTTGGGATTCGGGATCCTTCATGGTCGGACACGAGAACTTGGGCTACGCGATTTTTCAGAACGAAAAAGGCGAAGTCCGCTGCACTACCGACATCGAGGGACAGGTAACTCACAAACCGGACAGTTGGTTCGTCGAGAGCGCACACATCGTTATCGACGGCAAGGAAGAGTGGGAATTTCTCCCTGACCCCAAGGGCGAGATGCTGGATTTCGTCGGCGGCTTTCCGGTCACCGCACAGCAGGAAGGACGCTGGCGCCGCCGCGGCGACACGCGAAAGCCTGATCGCTGGCTGGGTTGGGGCGAGACCGACCGGCGCAACGGCCGCGCGCGTAACGTTCGCGGCGCTTCGGTCTAAAAAAGCAGAACACGCATGGACGATTCGAGCATCGAGAAATTCATCCACGCCCAAGCCAACGCCTGGAACAGCGGAAATAAAGCCGCCTTCCTCGAGGCATATCGCTCGGTCGCACCAAACGGACTGGAGATTGAGTATGTGGGGCGGCCCGTCGCCGACGGCTGGCCCGTGCTCGAGGCCATGTGGGATCAGCAAAACTCCAAGGTACAGGTGGAAGCGATAGCCAGCATTGTGAATGCCGGCGAGGCCGCTTGTCACAATCGAAATTGGATCCGCGGCTCACAGAATTGGATCGACACGATCGAGTTATTCCGGTTCGATTCGGGCCGGCTGAAGGTGCGCTACTTTATCCAGCAAAGATCGCAGCCCGCGAATTCTTGAATTCCTACGCCTCGGCCCTTGAGGCCCATCGAGGAACTGGGCCGAGCGTCAGGAGCAGCGCCGGTCCTACGATAAAGCAAGCGACCGCCACCTCGAGCATCGACTCGTACGAGCCGCGGTGCCGGTAGAGCACGCCGAACAACGCGGGTGCGAGTGCCGAGCAGAAGGTCACGATGCCCAGTAATAAGCCATACAGCCTTGAGAAGTCTCGCATGCCGAAATAGCGCGCGAGCAAATAAGCCGAAATATCAAACTCCGCGCCGGTGCCGATACCGATCAACACACACGCAGCAACGAGCGCGGGAACATTGCTGTTTACAGTGATCAGCATTAAACAACCGACAGCCGGCAAGGCCAGCGCAGCCGCCGAGATTCCTGCGGGCCACAGCCTGTCCAATAAGTAGCCGACGACGACCCGACCGGCAACCAGCGACACGCCGAAGCTGCTGAAAATGCCGCTGGCCGTGGCGGCATCAAACCCTTTATCGCGCAGCAAAGGAATAACGCTGGTCAGCAGTCCTAGGACGGCGCTTACCGCCAGCGTCAAGGCGACGGTCAGAGTCCAAAACCTTCTGCCGCGTATCGCGTTCGACCAGCTCTCACCCGAGAGAACCACCTCCGTGATACGGGCAGCGGCGAGACGGGCGGGACTGTGCATCCACATCAAGGTGAGCGGCAACGTGAGCAGCAGCGTGGGCGCCGCCATAGCGATGAAGCCGGCGCGCCAATCCCAACGCGCAATCGCCCAGGTGAGCAGCGGCGGCAGCACCGAAGCGGCGAGCCCCGTGCCGGACAATACAATCGCCAATGCCAGTCCGCGATTGCGCTCGAACCACTCGTTGACCAGGTGCGACCACGTCACCTGCAATGTGCCGACCCCTGCGAATGCCAACAAGAAAAAGCCGACATACAGCTGCCAGAGCGTGCCGCGAAATAGTGTCAAAGCAAAATATCCCGCCGCCAACGCCAGCAGCGACACCGTCGTCACCACTCGCATGCCATAACGTTGATTGAGCACGCCGGCGAGGTGGCAGGCGATGCTGGCGCCCAAGAACAAGCAGGTAATGGACAACTGCAGATCCGGGCGCGCAAGCCCGAAGGCTTTCTGCAGTGGGATGACCAGGACGCCGAAGCCGTACAGCACCGTTGCTGTCACACAAGTTGCTACACCAAGCCCCGCAAGAATCAAGATGTGCCAGCCGCGTCTGAACTCGGCGAGGTCGACCCGGGCGGTGGTCTCGCCGACCGAGGAAGTCGAGCTGGTGATGGTATTCAAACGCTGATGATCGCCGAGTGGCGATGCCTCGGTCTATGGAGTATTCAGATCATAATGCACAAAAACACGAAAAGTGTCACGGAATACTTGCGCCGACGGTTCGGTTCTCGTCACAATCGATTACATGACAGCACCAGAACCAGGCTCAGAACACCCACCCCATCTCGACCGTTTCCTGGGTCAGGTCGCGATCGTCACAGGCGGTGCTTCAGGGATCGGCGAGGCAACCTGTCGCCGCTTGATCGCCGAGGGTGCGACTGCGGTGATTGCCGACGTCAATGGCGAACGCGCGAACGCCTTGGCCGCCGAACTTGGCCAGCGAGCGGTCGGCTATCAATTCGACGCCGCAGATGTTGGATCCGTCGAGAAGCTCATCGCCAGCACGGTACAGCGCTTCGGGCGTCTGGATGTGTTGCACAATAACGCCGCTATTTCATCGCCGGAAGTGCATGGGCGGGATCGAAATCCCATCGACATCACCTTTGCCACCTGGGATGAGGTCATGGCGGTAAACGTGCGCGGCTATTTGGCGGGATGCAAGTACGCGTTGCCCATCATGCTGTCGCAAGGCGCCGGTGCCATCGTCAACACAGCATCGACCGGCGGCTTTGCCGGCGACATCACGCGCATGGCGTACTCGGTTTCCAAGGCGGCAATCATTGGCCTGACCCGCCAAATCGCGACCCATTATGGCCGGCGCGGCATCCGTTGCAATGCCGTCGCGCCGGGACTGGTGCTGACGCCTGGCACGCGTGGCGCGGCGCCGCAAGTCATCGAGGTCATGAAGCGGCACCTGCTGGTGCCTGAGATCGGCAAGCCCGAAGATATCGCCGCGCTGGTGTGCTTCCTCGCCTCGAGAGAATCTCGCTATATCAACGGCCAGACCTACATCGCGGACGGCGGCATGCTCGCGCACAATCCAACCATGGCCGATCTCGTCGACTTCGCATCGCGCCGCCCGTAGGTCACTTCGGCGCGGAATCTTTTTGCAATTGAGCGAATTGCGGCATGGTCGGAATGTGCGCAAAGAATCCGCCGTCGATCGACCAGAGCTGCCCGGTAATCCACGCCGAGCGATCCGAAGCAAGAAAAGCGACCACCTCGGCGATGTCATGCGGTTGACCCAAACGACCGGTCAATTTGTGCGCGCGCAGGATCTCACGCATTGCGTCAGGCAATACACGTTGCATGGCCGGCGTCACGACAGAACCCACGATCAAGCCATTGCAGCGGATGCCCTGAGATCCGTGCTGTGCGGCCACATAGTAAGTGAGCGTGTTGATCGCGCCCTTGGAGACCGCGTAGGCCGTTGCGTACTGATCCCCCGCAACGGACGTGCCGGAACTGATATTGATGATCGATCCACCTCCGCCCGCGATCATCACGGGCAGGGCATATTTGCACATGAGCATGGTGCCGCGCGCATTGACCGCCATGACGCGGTCCCAGAGCTCCGTTGACATCTCCAAGACGCCGCGGTCGTCCTTCAGTCCCTTGAGCGCGGCATTGTTGTCCAGTATGTCGAGCCGCCCAAAGTTTTGGGCGATCGAGTCGATGGCGGCGCGAATACTCGCTTCCTGCTCGATATCCAATTCCTGGGCGACGACATCGAGTCCTTCGCCCTGATAGGAACGCGCTACATCCTGTACATTGGATTGGGGCAAATCGCCGATCACCACCCGAACCCCGTCCGCGGCCAAGCGCCGAGCGGTCGCCGAACCGATGGCGCCGGCGCCGCCGCTGATAAACGCGACTTTGCCTTTGAGCGCGTCCTTGGTCTCTCCCATTTATTTCTCCGTGCGCAGTACTTTTGAGGTCGTGCCCCGGCTAGCCGAGCGCGGTCTCAATTTCGGATACGAGGCCGGCATCCTGGGGGGCAACGTCCGGTGCGAAACGCGACCTGACCTGACCGTCTCGCCCGATCAGGAACTTCTCGAAATTCCAGAGCACATCGCTGGGCTCCTTCGGCAGCAAGCCGTGTTTGGCGAGCGTTTCCTGCAGTGCACCCCTGGGATTGGCACGCGCCTCCGGCTGTGCTGCGATGAGCTGCTCATAGAGCGCGTGTCGCGGCGGGCTGTTGACGTTGACCTTGCTGAACAGCGGAAATGTCACTCCGAACGTGGTGTCGCAGAACGTGGCGATTTCGCCTTCCGTACCCGGCTCCTGGGCTGCAAAGTCATTGCAGGGAAATCCCAGCACTGAGAGTCCGCGTTGTGAATAGTTGGCGTGTAGCGCTTGCAGTCCCGCGTACTGAGGAGTCAGTCCACACTTGGACGCCACGTTGACAATCAGCATAACCCGGCCGCGGTACTCGGCCAGCGTGCTGCCGGTACCGTCGATCCGGCGCACCGGAATGTCGTAAATCGTCTGGCTCATATGCGCCGCGCGCTTGTCATGCGATCAGTGCGGTATCTTTCGGCCGACGACATTGCGCAGGGTTCCGATGCCTTCGATGGTCGCCTCGATCACATCGCCGCTCACCAAGAATCGGCCGGTGGCGTGGCCCGTGCCGGCGGGTGTGCCGGTGAACAAAACATCGCCGCACTCGAAGCTCGAACGCTCTTCCACGAAGCGCACCAGCTCTCCCACATCCCAGGTCATTTCTTCGGTCGATCCGTCCTGCCGAGTTTCGCCATTGACCTTCAAGGTCATGCGCAGTTTTGGGCTCCCGGCAGGAAATTCATCGCAAGTCACGATCCAGGGGCCCAAGCCCGTGGTCTTGTCTTGGCTCTTGGCCGCAAACAGATCCATGCCGACACCCGGGGGGCCGCTGCGCTGCAGATCGCGCGCACTCACGTCGTTTCCGACCGTGTAGCCTAAGACACTGCGCAACGGCTCCTTCCTATCCACCGCCGAGGCGCCGATGACGGCGACCAGCTCGACCTCATAGTCCAGCTCGCTGGTGAGCGGCGGGTATCGGAGTTCGTCGCTAGCGCCGATCAGTGCCCCATAAGCCTTCAGAAAAGCGATGGGCTGATAATGCGATTTCAACCCGAAATCTCCGGCCAAATGTTTAGCGTAATTCGCGCCCGCGACCACCACGCGCTTCGATTTTTCAATTGGCGGCAGCAGCCTGACCGCTGACAGGGGCCTCGCAGTCGGCTTGAGCTCCAATGCGCTCGAGCCCTCTCCGGCCGTAATCCGGGGCGCCCAGAGATCAAACGGCCCGTCGATCGGGCGCACAGTACCCGACGCGGCATCAACGATGCCCCAAAACACCGCCTCGCCCTCTTGGCAGCGAGCGAGCTTCAAGCAATCGCCGCCTTCGGAATGACGTTCGGAACACCGAGCTTGGCCGGATCTAGATGCAACAATCCGCAGGCGTTCTTCCAGCGAATCTTTTGCAGGTCCTCATCCGACAGCTTCAATCCATCGGTCAGATCGTGCCGGACTGCGTCGCTGCCGCCGAAGTTGCTGCCATACACCATGTGATCAGCGCCAATGATATCGACCAACGCCTGACGCATTCTCGGCTCGTGCAATTCGACATCGAACCAGAAGTTGCCGAGGTATTCGAGCAGCGGCTTCTTGTTGTGCACCACGTCAAGGTTTTTGTTGGTTTGCGCAAGGCGTCCCAACTGGTACGGCACGTAGCCGCCGCCATGCGTGATGTAGACTTTCAGCGTGGGAAACCGGTCGAGCACGCCGCCGCAGACAAGATTCCAGAAACAACGCGTTTCGTCGTACTGCATCCCGACGATGGCCGTAGTCTCGTAACGATCGTCGTTGGCCTTCTTACCCCAAGTCACCGATTGGTTATAGCCGTGAATGAACATCGGCAGGTTGAGATCGCACAACGCTTCCCATACCGGATACATCTCAGGCGAATCGAATTCGTAACCGCCAAAATTTGCGCCGCCAGCCACCAACCCTTTTGCACCCAGCTGTCCGCAGGCGCGACGCAGCTCCTTGGCAGCCTCGACGGGCACGTTCATCGGCGCGTGCGCCCAGAACATCAGCCGGTCGGGTGCCCCGGCACAGTATTCGGCCAGCACGTCGTTCACTTTGCGAGCGTACGGCACGGCGTATTCGGGTTCGGTCCAGTACATGTAGCAATGCGAGGGCACCGACACGACCTGCGCGTTCTGGCCCGCCGCGTCCATTCCGGCCAAGCGAACCTTAGGATCGGCCCATCTCGCCAGATACTCTTCAAGTTTGAGACCCTTGCCGGACCTCACAGCTGCTTTTCGTTCAGGGGAGCCCAAGCCCAATATCCAGTGGCCGACCCGTAAGCGAATGTCGCCGTCGCTTCCCTGTTCGAAAAAAGGTCCCCAGTGGGGATGTTGATTGTAGTAGCCCGGATGAGGGGCGTGGGCATGAAGATCGATCAGCATAGTATTTGAAACCTCGAATGTTCGGCTCGCCGCTTGAGCCGCCGGCGTTTCCCCTAAAAGTCCACTGGATCATCGCAAAATGAAGCACTATTTTCAATTCTGTTCAATATATGCCCCAAAAGGGGTCTCGATCTCAGTATTCCTTGACCGGCACGCCCGCCGGGCGCGAGTTATAGCCCGGCAAATGCAACCCGCCGTCAACGTGGATCTGCTCACCGGTCATGTATCGCGACATCTCGCTCGCGAGGAATACCACCACCGGGCCGATGTCATCTTCCGGCTCGCCGCATCGGCCTAAGGGACGCATGGCCGCCGCCCTCTCGGCAAAACCGGGATTTTCAGCACATAGCTTATGGAAAGTCGCTCCCATCGCCGTCGGAGCGATCGCGTTGACCCGAATATTGAAACGTCCCCACTCCGCCGCCGCGCTACGAGTCATGCCTAAAATCGCAGCTTTCGCCGTGTTGTAGTCCGCGTGCAGCCACGCCCCGATATCCACGTCGATGGAGTAGAAATTGACGATCGCGCCCCCTCCCCGCTTGATCATGTGGGGTTGCGCGGCTTTCATCGCCCACCAAGTCGCCCAGATCACCGATTTGAGCGTGCTTTCCAGCATCGCATCGGTTTTTTCTTCCAGAGGCACGTTGGGTGTGGGCACAAATGCGTTGTTGACGAGAATATCCAGGCCGCCAAAGCGCTCCACGGCTCCGTGGATGGCCGATTCAAGGCTGGCCTTATCCGTCACATCGGTCTTCACGAACAGCGACTCTGCACCGAGCTCCTTGCATTCTGCGGCCACTGCGGTGCCTGTTTTTGGGTCAATTTCTGCAATGACTACGGTCGCGCCCTCGCGCGCGAAGCGACGTGCCACCCCGCGCCCGATGCCGCCGCCGGCGCCGGTGATCAGGCCGACTTTGTTTTGCAAAAGTCCCATGGTGCTCCCCGATTGGCCTTTATTTGAACAGTTGTCGCTGTATTGTAAACTTTCCTGCGCCTCTAACTAGTGGGCACCGCCTATGCTTTCATTCCGCCGCCGGGTCGGCATCGCATCCACGGGCGACCGCGAACGCGGCGAAGTACGCGCTTCCCTCGAGGATGATTTTCATCACTTCCGCGTTCGGCTCGTGCACGCAGCGCGGCGGATTCAAGCGATCGAGGGTTTTGCAGTCCGCCATCCCTACACCACCTGCCCGCTCGCCGCCGGCCAGCTGTCGCGCTTACACAATGCCGAGCTCACCGGTCTGGCTCATTCCGTCATGCGCATGACCGATGCTTCGCAACAGTGCACGCACCTGATGGAACTTTCAGGGTTGGCAATCGCGGCGGCCGCCCGCTCGATCGCTCAACGTTGGTTCGACATCGAAGTACCGCGGCGTATCGAGGGACGCACCGTGGCCACCCTCGACAGGGATGGCAGGCGCTTTCTTTCGTGGGAGTTGCGCGATACCACCATCATCGGCCCGAGCGTATACAACGGCGTCTCACTCCGAGAGGGCATGGCAGCCTGGGCGCTGTCGAACCTCGACCCGGATGAAGCGGAAGCAGCCCTGATATTGCGCCGCTGTGCGCTCATCTCCCTCGGCCGGGCCAAAAATCTCGATGTCCAACTGCACGCCGAACCCACCGGCCGATGTTTCGTACAACAACCTGAACGGGCGACGCAGGGACGTCGCATCGTAGGCTCGATCGTTGATTTCACCACAGCCGCCGATGAACTATGCGCCGCTGACCGTCCGTGGCTATCCTTTCGCGAAGAGGCTCAAGATACTTGAGTCTACAAAAAAATCGCGAAATTTGGCGTGCCGATGACCGCCTGGTCGACGATGATTTCGCGCCTCGCCAGTTTGAAGGACTCGCCATCCTGTCGCAGCACGTCGCGGCGCTCGGCACTGATCAGATCGTACTCAGGCGAATTGAAGCGGCTGCGCGTGATGAGCAGATAGCTCGTGACTGAAAACTCATCCGGCTTCGCAGTTTTGGCGACCATCACGTTGGTGATCAGGCGCCGCGTGCGCGAGGGAGGATCTTCGGCCCACGCGCTTTTGGTGCCCGTTAAGCGCATGATGCGGCCCATCACCGAGCGCCAGTCGTCGTGGAAGTGCTGGACCGTGCGCACGAAACTCGAGTTCAGCTGATCCATCGGCCGCGTTTCCCGCAGCGGCGCAGTGTAAATGAGATCCGGCGCCAACCGAGCGCCCCACTCTTGCAGCCGGATCTGATCAAGCAGTGCAGCTTCCTCGTACAGGAATTCCACGATGCGGTTGTAGAGCGCGGATCCGAGCGGCACCCGTTCGCCCTTCAGTTCCGGCGTCGCTACCTTTTCGGGACTGACCGGCGTCATTGCTTTGGCTTCCATCAGAACTTCCCCCCACCGAATCTTTGTACTTCAGCCTTCGGCGGTCATGAGCTCACGCCAGTAAAGCCACCAGTGCCACTGAGTATCATCCTTGGTAAAACCTTCATTCACGATTCCGGGGCCGGGCCAACCCTTGGGTGCTTGAGTTTCGAAAACCGCCTGATACTTCATGGTCATTCTACGGCCCATCGCGCCTTTGGCCGAGAGCGTCATGTGCGGCCAGGTATCCGAATCGTCCTGCTCGATCATGCCCGAGGTGCCAAAAAGTTGGATCGTCTGCTTGAGCATCTTCTCCCGCAGTTCCGGCGGCGCATCCTTCTCCGCGAAAATCCAGTTCACGAACTCCAGTTTGTCCGGACCTCGAGGAATATAGGCATGCAGGGTCATGGATCCGACGATTGTACCGTCGCTCTGCGGAATGTAGACGAAACCGAACAGCACGTTCGGGAACATGCCGCCCACTTGAGGAGGCATCCACGCCATCACCTTGAGCTGATCGGGGGTCAGGTTCTTGGCCAGTTGCCCCACCATCTCCTTGGTCATCCCCGCCGGCGGCAAGGCGTGCAATTTCTGATCGACGCTGAGTTGGTCAGGGTCCATGCCGGCCAGCCGCCGAATCTTGCGTCCGAGGTCGATGCAGCGCAGTGCATGACCGTGGGGCGAGCTGACTTCGACACCGTACATTTCCGGACTGAGATCCGCCCCGCCTTCGCCCTCGGCTTTCTTGGCATACCCGCCTACTTCACCTAACCAGCGATGCAGGGTCAGGGTGTGAAATCCGTCAGCGGCAGACTGTTCTCCGGCCGTTTTCCAATTGGCTCTGACGATGAATCGTTGCGGCGGTCCCAAGACTTCCATTCCGCGGTCCGTCCGGCAGAACAGCATGTCGTAGTACCACTTGGCATCTCCCAGGAACTCCTCAAACGAGGGGCCATTGATATTCCAGGTCGCGAAAATCAGACCGCCGTACAGGGTTACACGGGCCTTCTTAAGCCCCAGCTCCTCCTTCGACATGATCTTGCCGTGCATGCATTCGTGCGCGACAGGGGATCCGATGAAATCGCCGTTGGGGCGAAACGCCCAGCCGTGATAGGGACATTTGTGAATCTGCGTGCGCCCGCAATCGAGGGTGCTAACTCGCATGCCGCGATGCGAACAGACATTGAGCAGCACGTTGACCGCGCCCTCAGCGTCCCTGGAGACGATCACTGAATCGGAGCCCATATCGCGAACGACGAAATCGCCCGACTGCGGAATCTCCGACTCATGGCCCAGCAGCAGCCAAACCTTGCCGAAGATACGCTCCATTTCCAGCTCATAGACCTCCGGATCGGAGAGCGCCCGCATCTGCACTTCGCGGGTGTTTGGGGAGATGAGATCCGCAACCTTGGTGTTGTCCGATAGCACCGGACTTCTTTGCGTCAACATCGGTTGTGCTCCTAGGGATAGCCAGCCAGACTAACCCCAATGTTAGACAGTTCTGCGATAGATGTACAAATTCATTTGCCATCGCCACAGCGCGTTGGTCCCGCTCGCCCAGGCAGCAACTGTTAAACTCCTGAAATATGCGACGGCGGCGAAAAACCACCCTGCGAATACCAGCCTTTTGGGGTCGATAGAGCATGCCCCGCAAACTTCCGGCCCTGGCGCCCGAAACGTCCCCGTTTTGGCAAGGCGGAGCCCGCGGAGTCCTGCAAATATACTTCTGCAGCGCTTGCGGGCGTTTCTTCCACCCGCCCAACCCCATGTGTCCGAATTGCGGCAGTTTTGATGTGGCGCCCCGGGCGGTCTCCGGACGCGGCCGAGTGGTGACGTTTACCGTCAACCGTCAGGCGTGGACCCCGGAACTGACGCAGCCCTATGTGGTAGCGATCGTCGAATTGGAGGAACAGGCCGATCTGCGCCTGCTCTCCAACATCGTTGGTTGTGATCCCGGCGAGGTGGCGATCGACATGCCGGTGTCAGTGAGGTTCTCTCAAATCGAAGATATCTGGATCCCGATGTTCGAGCGGTCGGCGCGTGTTTGATCGGCTCTTCGAAAAGGATGTCGCGGTCACGGGTGTCGGCCAATCGGAAGTTGGTCGTCCCTCGTTGAAATCAGCCATGCGGCTGAGCCTCGATGCAAGTGTCGAGGCGATCGCCGATGCCGGCTTGAGGCGCGAGGACATCGACGGTATCGCCTGCTGGCCTGGAGACAATAACAACGGCAACAGCTTTTCGCCTGTGGGCCCCAATGCTCTCCTGACCGCACTCGGGCTTAAGGTCAACTGGTACGGGGGCGGTTATGAGGGCCCGGGTCCCCTGGCTGGGGTGATCAATGGCGCGATGGCGATCGCCGCCGGATTGTGTCGCCACGTCCTTGTTTTTCGCACCATCACAGAGTCGAGTGCGCGTGCGCGCGATAAAGGTGTCAGCGCCCTCACGGCCAAAACGGTGGGACGCGATAGCAGCTACTTTTGGCAGTGGTACACCCCTTACAACGTGATTTCCGCTGTCAGCTTCATGGCGATGTATGCGCAGCGCCACTTCCATGACTACGGGACTCGTCCAGAGCAGCTTGCACAGATCGCACTCACCTGCCGCCGAAACGCGGAGCTCAATCCCAAGGCGCTGTACCGATCGCCCATGACGATGGACGACTACTTCGCTTCGAAAATGATCTCCACGCCATTGCGCCTCTTCGACTGCGATGTGCACTGTGATGCGTCGACTGCACTGATACTTTCCCGCGTGGACGCCGCGCGCGATTGTCGTCAAGCGCCTATCCGCCTTGAGGCGGTGGGCGCGGCATTGCATCAACCTTGGTCCTGGGACCAAATCTCCCTCACGGAGAATGCGGCTTTCGATGTTGGACGCATGATGTGGTCACGCACCGATTTGAAACCGAAAGATGTAGGGAGCGCCCAACTCTATGACGGCTTCTCGATACTTACGATGTTCTGGTTGGAAGGACTGGGCCTGTGCCCACGTGGGGAAAGCGGACCCTTTGTCGAGGGCGGCACTCGCATCGCGCGTGACGGGCTCTTACCGCTAAATACAAACGGCGGCCAACTATCCGGCGGGCGTACTCACGGTCTCGGTTATGTGCACGAGGCCTGTCTACAGCTTTGGGGACGAGCAGGAGAGCGTCAGATCGCGCCTCATTCGATCTCAGTAGCGGCGGCTGGCGGCGGTCCATTGGGCGGGAGTCTCTTGCTCGTGCGCAATTGAGGCGCCCGCGCGAGGCGGCGTCATCGCTACGATTCACAGCCTCTCAGTTGCCACCCTGCGACTTTTCCCGCGCAATTCCAAGCTCCTGCAGCTCGCGTTTCAAAGTTGGGTAGTAGGCGATCTGCCCCTGCAGGCCGCCGGAGATGTCAATCGAGGCAGCGGTGATGAAGTTGGCTAACTCGCTACATAGAAACAGCACCATTCCCACGACATCCTCCGGCTTGCCGAATCGTCCAAGCGGCACCACCTTAGTTGCCATGCGCAGGAATTCCTCGCGTGAAATCGTCGGACTCATTTCCCGATAATGCCGATCCCATTGTCCGGTATCGATCCAACCCATATTGAGCGAGTTGACGAGAATATTGTCCTTCGCGAGCGCCATGCCGAGCGAGCGTGACATCGCAATTCCAGCAGCGCGATTGCTCACCGATGGAATGCCGTCCGGCGTCGGGATGACGCCGGCAAGCGCGTTGATATTGATGATTCGGCCCCAGCGCTGCCGTCGCATGTACGGAACGGCGGCTTGCGCACATCGAAAGTGGGCCACCTGCAATCCATTGGCATGCTCGAGAATCTCTTCGGGCTGCAGGGTATCGATGTTGCCGCCTCTCCCCTGGCCGGCATTGTTCACCAGGACATCGACGCCACCCCAAGCCTCGGCGATCTTATCGATCCACGCGCGCACCTGCCCTGTTTCGCGTACATCGACGGTAGAACTGATCACGGATTTGGCACCGAGCAGCTCAGCTTCCCTGCCAATTGCGCCGATTGCTTCTGGGTTGCGCGCGCAAATGGCAAGCCGTACACCCTCGCGCGCGAAGGCCTTGGCGATTGCGGCGCCAATGCCGCGCGATGCGCCGGTGACAATGACACGCTTGGCGCTGAGATCGATGTGCATCTAGTACGCGTCCGTGGCTGCGAACATGGCCAAGCGTGCGATGTTTGCGCGCGCCGGCTGCTCAATCATGAAGAGCACGGCGGCGGCCACGTCCTCAGGTTCCAGGGGTGTTCCGGGCGGCAATGAAGAGCCCGCTCCGGAAGCCGGCGTATGATCGAAAATTTCCGTGCGGGTCGTTCCCGGCGCAACAGTGCCGACCTTCACGCCAGCCCCTGCGAGCTCGATTCGAAGCGAGGAGGTAAATGCTTCCAGTGCGTGCTTCAGCGCACCGTAAACCCCCATGCGCCTCGATATCAAGTAGGCGCCAATACTCGACACATTGACGATCGTTCCGGACCCCTGCGACTTGAATGCGCGTGCGAATACATAGGATGCCCGCACAACCGCATCGAAATTGACGCGGGTCATCTGCGCCAACGCCTCAAGATCGACCGTGTCAATGCTGCCGGCAGCAATGATTCCAGCGTTATTTACCAAAATATCTGCGCGGCCGAACTTCTCTTGCGCCAGTTCCAGCAATTTGGCCGGAGTGTCGGCGGCGGAAATGTCGGCATCCAGAATGGCGGATCGGCGCGGCAGGCTGGCGGCGAGTTCCTCCAGCCGCCCACGACGGCGGGCGGTCATTACGATGCTTGCCCCAGCGCCGCTCAGGGTTCGGACGATTGCCGCGCCGATGCCCGACGATGCGCCCGTTACTACAGCGACCTGGCCCGCTATTTCTGACATGCGCGATTTGCCCTTTTTGATCCGGCTTTCCGGATTTGCCGCACCATATCCCAAAATCACGTTAAACTGAACACGAATCGAGAAAATGTTAGCTATAACAAACTAATCTCGCGCAGTTGGTTGCTGGACATGGACCATAAAGTGCTGCAGGATTTCAGCGCGAGACGTGGCCGACCGAGCGCATGGAAGTAGAGATTCGATGAAAGCACCTGTTACGAAAAAGCGAGCCAAATCCAAGCCCACAGGGGAGACGTCGAAGCCGACGACAGTCGCTCGTGAGTCGCGTCAGCGAGCCACAGCACCGGCGCCGACCTCCCATCCGTCGCGCCGCCGCCGACGAAGCCGCCGTTCCGAAGCCACGATCGCCGCAATACTCACCGCCGCAGAGAATGTAGTCCTTCGGTCGGGGGTGCATCGCGTGGCCATCCTCGCAGTATGCAAGGCAGCCGGCATCTCCCGCGGCACATTTTATCGCTACTTTTCCGCTCAAGATGAGCTGCTTGATGCGCTTGTCCGTCACAAGCGTGAGGGCTTCCATCGCGGGCTAGTCCAAGCGACGCTTGCCTTTGCCGACCCAGACGAGCGTTTCGATGCCTTTATCGAGCATCTGGAGAACTACCTGGAACACACGCAGGCACGACAACTGCTCGTCGTATCGCCGGACTTTGCACTCGGTTTTTTTCACCGCTTCTTTCACGACGCCGTGGTCAGGTTCCAAGACGTGCTGCAAACGGTATTTGACGCCTGGGATGAGCGACTCGATGCCAAGCTCGACCGGGAACTCATTTGTGAGTTGCTAATTCGCTATGTGCTGAGCGAACACCTGGCACCGAGCGGCAAGACCGGCCGCGCCCTGCCCGCTCGGATCCGGCGCTTGATCGCCACCTTGACCGGCAGCGCCAGAATGCCGGCACTGCGAACCTAAAGCTCGCGCACCTTAAGCATCCGGCGCCCTGAGGCGCCGTGAGTCCTTCACTTTTACCGGCCGAACTCATAACGCACTTCCACGCCGTAGAACGGCGGCGGCGCATACACGGCTGACCTGATGCCGAACGTGTTGAGCTGATTATCCGTACCCGTGATGTACCTTCTGTCCAGGACGTTATAAGCGAACAGACCGGCGCTGAGCGGGCTTGACATGATGTGTTGCCATTGCAGTCGCAAATCGACCCGCGTGTAGCCCGGAGCGTTCGCCCCAGGCACATCCAAGTCCACACTCGGATTGCCATTCGGTACATTGAATGCGTCGGTGGCAAAGCGGCTCTGCGCATATACCGTGCCCTGGGCGGTTACGGTTCCCATACTCTGGGGGAAGGGCAGCGTCACGATCGGAGTTAGCGAAAACTGGCTCGTGGGCGTATTGGGGAACTTACTCTGCGACACATCGCCGACACCCGCCCCTCCGTTGAAACTCGTGTATTTCGCATACAGGTAGGTGTACGCCGCGCTCACTTGAAAGTACTGGCTTGGCTCGATCGCCACTTGAAATTCCGCGCCGGTGATGTAGCCCGCGGCGGCGTTCTGAATAATCGTCGCCACCGCTCCGCCCGTCAGAGTGACGTTTTCGTCGCGTTGGATATTCGTGTAGTGATCGTAGAACGCATCGGCGTTATAGCGAATCTTCCAACCGTTGCCGAAATCGTTGTGGCCCTTGGTTCCCAATTCGTAGTCGATGACGAATTCAGGTTGATAGGCTTGCAAACTCGGCGGCGCGGTTCCGTTGAAGCCGCCCTCCTTATAGCCCTTGGACACGTGGCCATAAAGATTGAGGTCCGGATCGACCGCATAGTCCGCTGCAGCATTCCAGGTCACGGCATTGAAAGTGTGCTCCTGCCCGGGCGTGAAGGCGAAAGGCAGGTCGCCGATGGCTGGCAGCGGCGGGAAATTAATGAACGCACTGCCCGTCGGCACGGCGGAAATGTCGTCCGTGGAATAGCGCACGCCGCCGGTCAATGTCAGCTGCGGCAGGATCTTATAGTCGAACTGCGCATAGGGCGCGCGGCTCTTGCTGGTGCTGCCCTCTCCAATGACCTCGGCCGTCACCCCGCCCGGTATCGGCACGGAGGCAAACAGGATCGGGGAAACTTCGACGAAACCGATTTGGAACGGCGAGGAAACATGCTCGAAATAATAGCCGACCGTACCCGTCAGCGGGCCCGCGGTCACGCGCGCCTGCAACTCCTCCGTCCACTGCTCGTTGGTCGCTGTAGGATTGAGCACGCCGAGCAGCGGCAGATTGGTCGCATCCAAATCCCAGGCGCGGTCGGTTGTAGTGTGTAAATAACTAACGATATTCTTCAACGCGAAGGTATCGTTGATTTTCACATTCGCCGTGTCGATTGCACCGTAAGTCTTTGAGAGGGCAGTCGCATAGGGGAACTCGCCAAGGACTTCGCGGATGCCCAAGGCCTGCTGCATCGCGAGTTGCGGCGCTAGAAGAGGCTCAAGAGGTCCGGGCGCGATCGTCGTGAGCACCGCGCTGTTGCCATTTTCCTGCTGCTGCGACCATTGAAGGAGGAGCGTATTGTCAAAGCTATCGTTCGGTTTGAATTTCAAGATGCCGCGAATGTTTTGTTCGTTTTGGTTATCGAGCTTGATGCCGTTGCCGACATCGGTGGTGTAGCCGGCTCGGTTGAGGCTTTGTCCCGACAAGCGGAAGGTCAGTTGATCGCCAACAATGGGACCGCCCACGCCAAATTCCACATCGGCGCGACCAAAGTTGCCGGCGCGAACGTCCGCGTAGCCATTGAAGGTATCTGTCGGCATCTGCGGCGAGAACAGCACTGCGCCACCGGAAGTGTTTCTGCCGAACAGGGTGCCTTGCGGTCCTTTCAAGACCTGCACGTCCGCGACATCGAAGATCGCCTGGCTGAAATTGGCCACTTCGTCGAAATAAGGAATCACGCCGGGACCAGAGCCGAATGTCGAGCCCTGCCCACGGATCGAATACGTTACAGCGCCGGTATTCGCCGCCGTGTTCATGATGCTCAAGCCGGGCGCCACGCGCGCAAGATCGTTAGCGGTGTTCACACCCTGGTAATTGAGCTGCGTGCTGTTCAGGCTGACGATGGATATAGGCACATCTTGCACGTTTTCCGAAACTCGGCGAGCCGTGACCACGACTTCGTCCAACCCTCCGGCCGACGGAGTCTGACTGGTATCTGCCAGCTGCGCGAATGCCCATGCCGGTGTGACAAGACAGATGACGGCCAAGGGCCGGGCAAAATGCGTCCGGTTCCTAAAACTCCGGGCGACCAGACATTTCAGTTGCTGCATGCGACCTCTCTCCCCTTTTCCGGTAGTCACAGCTGATTTCGTCGTACGCATCGAGTGCGCTTGTTGTCGGCCAATGTTATACACATTCCCTTAAACTGTGCAATAGTGATTTGAGGAACACTCATGCTGACTTTGTTCCATGCTCCACGCTCACCCTCTTCCCGAATCGTTTGGCTGCTGGAGGAGCTACAGGCGGAATATCGCCTGGAAACCGTGAACTTCCCTGGGCGTGATGGATCAAAAGCCGATCCTAGAAATCCGCATCCGCACGGCTACACACCGGCACTTGTGCATGACGGCGCGCTGATCACAGAGACCGGAGCGATTACGCTTTATTTGACCGATTTGTATCCCAATTCCACCATTGGAGTGCCGCTTCATGACCCTTTACGGGCACGTTATGTGACCTGGCTTTTCTATCAAGTCGGTCTGACCGAACCACTTTTCTATATGAAAGGGACACAGGTTTTACAGACCGATGAAGCGATGTCGCGCCTCTACTTGGCAATGATGCGAAACATCGAAAAGACGCTAGGCGGCGGTTCCTTCGTGCTTGGCGAGCGCTTCACCGCCGTCGATATTTTGTATATGAGCTTGTTCGAGCATTCACGAGCGATTCTCGGCCAATGCGACTGGATAGAGGCTTATTGCAGACGCGGGCTTGCGAGGCCCGCTCGACAACGGGCACTCTCCAAGGACGGATGAGTCTATTCCCGCAGCAGCGTTACGTGACCACCACTCGTGCGGACGCGACATTCAGCAATCGCCGGTGCTGCGCGTTGACATCGCCGTCACGATGCGAGGTGACCCGCGCGGTGGCAAAGTAAACACCAGGCTTGCTGTATTGATGGGTCTTTGACAGTTTTAGAGTTTTTGCCCCACCAGTAATCCCGGATTCCGCTGCATATGCACCGCTACCGTCCAAACTCCATTCGACGGCGATAAAGCTTCCACCGGCAGGAGGCGCCGCCGCTTCCAGATCCAGCGTGATCGGATCGTTGACTTTGACCTCCACGCGTTGCGATCCGTTGATTGTTACCGACACGACGGGCTGTATGCCGCCGCGCTCGCCGGCGGTCGGCGGTAAGCTGACTCCGCCATCAGCGAATTTATAATTCGTGCCCGCAGGGACGATTCCTTTCTCGGCCCAGTCGCACAGATCCAGCAGACTCTGTTCAATTATAGGCATGTAATCGATGAGCCATGTCGTCGTCGCTCGCTTAGCCGAGGACGGCAGAAATGACGGACTGATGTGTTCGGCGTTTTCGGTCCATCTCAGGCAAAAGCGCTCTTTCGCTCGTTGCGGGCCTTGAGCGCGAATGGTCGCTTCCTCGTAGATCACGCCTTGCGGGGGCCACAATGACGAGTCGTGAGTGTGATGCACCCACAACAGCTTGCCCTCAAACTGACCGCAATACGGGACTCCCATCAGCGGCGATTGCAACGGCAATCCGTGTTGCGGATAGATCGGCGCGCCGTTAAGACGCAAAAAATCGAACACCGGATCGGATGAAATGTGATGGCGATAGGAATAACAGAATGCCAGGAAGTCGCGGTTGTTGATGTGTACCTGGTCGCCGATTGCGACATCCGTAAAACGAAGAATGTTTGACTCGCGCCGGCCATCGCAAAAGAAAAGATCGCCGCAGGTGTTCATGGTGTATAGCTGCCGGCCGGCTGCTTTACCGGATGCGACGCGAACACCAGCGCCCTGCCGATATCCGTCGCCTACCCCTTTCACTTCGACGGCGACCGGCAAGTCGTAGCGATTGCTAGCCGCGGCCATGAGCCCCGCCAGGGTACGTACCGCGGCGTATTGCGGACCCGAGAACGCCGGATCTTGCAGCAGGTCGCTAGCGCGTACCACGCGGCTCACCGGCAAGGTGACATCAATAAGATCACCGCGGACGTGTTCCGGAGAGTCATGCCCAACATATCCCGGACGCGTCCAGAAATTCTTGAAATAGTCGCCGTCCTCTTCCAGCAACAAATCTGCGATCGATGTCCACAACCAGATCTGTCCCATCGGATTCGCAATCATGAATTCATCGCCTCGCGGATAGCCCAATCGGTAGAGATTGGCGAGTTCCTCGCGCTCATGATTGGTGAGTCCCTCGAAGGGGTTCCCGCTGCCGCCCGGTTGCGTGGCGTCGATGACGCTTTCCAGCTTCCCAGCTCGAGCCAAAAGGCGCTGAACATTGAACATGGACCCGAAACACACGGGCTGCTCGCTTCGTACCCGCGATTTGGTTCCATGGGGCTCAATGTTTCCGCCGCCCATAAACGGCAACGCTCCCGCATACACATCGGCACCGTATTCGAGGCATGCGGGAGAGCGCCGCCCGCCGCCGCTGCCACCCCACACGTAGGAATATTTCGGGGCTTTGCCGTAAACCTGCGCCGCCACGTGTTTCGAGAACCGTGCCGCTTCGATGCTCGCGCGATAGCCGTATAGAGTCGGGTCATCGCCGGCGCGTTTATCGATGTCATCACCGATGTGACCGGAATTCGACTCCACCATGTATCCGCCGAGCCGCTGGCCGATCATTTGCAAGCCTCCGAGCATTTGTCCCATGGGACCGGCAAAGGCGTCTTCATGTCCCGCGTGTGCGCCTTCGAGCGGCTGGAACATGCGGCCTTTATAGTCCTCTTTCGGCGGAAAATAGAAGGAAAAGCGAGTGTCTGTTCCCTCAAATCCACCATGTATGTGCCGATGCGGAATGGGCTGCTCTCGAGGCTCATCGCGGTCAATGTACGGCTTGCCGAAATACTTATCCGTCACGGCGTAGGAAGCTACTTCGATCGACGATCCGCCTGCCGCGGTCTTGGCATCACTCATCGCAAGTCTCCTTGAACTCAACCAGCCCGCCGTCGGGCAATGGGTTGCGATGATGAAGTGTCGGCGTTGAGGAAAATAGCCGCCTCATTTAGGAACTGACCAACTGTCTGAGACGTTGTTGGGAACCGCAATGCTGCGGAGAGACTCGCGCAGCGATTCTATGCTCGAACCGCCGAGACCTGTATGCCGGATGGCTCCAGCCCGCGCAGCACCGAAACCTGCCGACAAAGCCGCTCGACCGTGCTGTCGGCCTCGATGAGCCGGCCGCGCGCGATGGCCTCCATGTAGGAGAGTTGCTGCTTGAGCCCATGCAACTCGGCGCCGTCGAAGCTCGTCCAGACCGAAGAACTTGCACGGGCATAGTAAGCCGTTGAGCACTTCTCCATGAAAATCAAAATAGGATTCGCAAGGCACGACCATTCCGCTTGCAGCTGTGCCGTGACCAACGTCGGCGCATCGCGCCAGTTTGCCGCAGAGTCCAGGCGCCGGAGCAACTCCTGACGCTGGACTCGGGTCGATTCAGCTGCCACAACCATTCTAACTACACGGGAGACAATGCTGGCGATAGGCAGGAAATCCCTTAGTTTTAAACGCGCGGCAGAAAAATACGCCACTACCAGCTCAACACATGCTGCCGCGTCGATTGGCCTCGCCTGCACGCCGTGAGTTCGGCCGCGCTTGCAATCGATCAGACCGCGGCTCTCCAGCACACGGATGGCCTGGCGCACCACCTCTTTTCCGACCCCATGGCGCTCGCACAACTGATCCTCAGTGCTGACCCGCAGCGACCCATCGCCTTCTGCGCGCGCTAGTTGCTGCGCCAACACGCGTGCAAGTGCGTGCGCTCGACTGCCACCAACGACGCTGGCAGGCCTATCTTCCGTATCACCCCGGGTAATTCCACTTTCAAAAGCGCTCAAGGCGGCTGAAAACAGCTCAGTCACACTGTCAGCGGCGACACGCCGCACCGGAGAACGAAATCCCGTGACGCCGTTGCCCAGTAGCCCCGCCCCGGGCCCGTCGCTGAGCTTGCCGCGAAATTCTCGGGTGAAAGCTGCGAGCGCCGCTGTACCTTCAGCGACAGATTGACGATAGGCGGTCACGATATCCAGGGCGGCGCGGGCTTGCTGCACTTGCTGCGCGGTTACGCCGATATCGCGCAAGTAGTCGGCTACCGCGGCGGCAACCGAATCACCGGAGATTGGCATAATGACGAGGCCACCCCCGGGTCCGCGTCGCATTCGTGCAATCTGGCGATCCTCGAGCAGTCTTGCGGCTTCGCGAAGCGTCGCGCGGCTGAACCCGTAGCGGTCGATCAATGCGGCCTGATCGGCAAATACCGTTCCTGCAGGCGCGCCTTCATAGAATATGTCGTTCTCGAGCTGCCATGCAGCAGCGAATGCGTTTTTTCGTGGCCGCGTACTTTGCGAGACCAAATCGTCGTAGATCTTCGACCAGTCGAAACGGATCTGCATGTCCGAAGACTCCGCGGCGATCGTCGTCGCCGCCTTTGAGAAACTCCAACTCCCGCCCGGAAAGCATAAAACCCGCCGAGGTTGCCTTCCTACCTTACTTGATTACGCCTTGCGAAGCGATTCGGCTGCTCCCTCACTAATTGAGGCGTCTATTTTCCGCAGCGCATCAGCAGTAGCATGCCGCCGAATCATTTGGCGGCGTTAGGGAGTTACTATGAGCGACAAACTGTTTAAATGTTCTCGCGCGGGTGGGTTGTTAGCCGCCGCTGCTTTGCTGTTATGCGGCTCACCCTCGATGGCTGCGCCACCGTCGCCATGCAGCGTCGCGGCCATTCAAGCTCTCGCCCCTAAAGGCACGACGATCAAGTCCGCAGATCCAACCGCGACGCCCGTGCCACATTGCAAAATCGACGGCTCAATCATCACGAATAATCCCGGACCCAACACAGTCAACTTTCGTCTCCAGCTGCCGGACACCGGCTGGACCGGGCGTTATTATTTCATCGGCATGGGCGGAGCGGCAGGATATGTTCCCAGCGATTCGCAAATACCTGCGGGAAATCCGCTCGTTAAGGGCTTTGCGGTGGCAGGTACGGACACCGGCCACCAAGGAGACATGCTGAACTGGGGCTTCTTGGTGGATCCGGCAAAGGCGGAAGATCACATTGATCGCGGCGCTCATGTCACCGCGGTCGCAACACAAAAGATCACTAAAGGATATTACAAGGCGACCGCGCTGCATCGCTACTTCTCGGGCTGCTCGGGCGGCGGCCGCATGGCGACGATGTCGATCGAACGGCATCCAGAAGATTTCGATGGCGTGTTGCTTGGTGCGCCCGGCGGCCGAAGCGATGCGACCATGCTGGCCTTCATCTACAACGCCCAGCAGGCGAATCGAGAACCGGGCGCCTGGGTGTCGCCGGCAAAATTGCAGATGTTGGATCGCAAAGTCACCGCCCAGTGCGACGCACTCGATGGCGCCAAAGACGGAATCATCTGGGACCACACCGCCTGTCAAGTCGATTTCAAACAATTCAAGTGTCCCGCCGCGGACGGCCCGGAGTGCTTGACCGGAGCGGAACTCAAGACCGTGGAGGCGATTGTCGGCGGACCGATCGGACCGGATGGCAAGCCCATCAAACCCGGTTACCCAGTCTCGAACATCAGCGTCTGGGCCACGTTCCTCGGGCCGACCCCTCCCCCCTGGTCGGATGACACGTCAATGGCGAACATGCAGAAGGCATCATCCGGCTACGTCATTGCCAGCTCCCTGGCCAAGGTATTCTTCGGACCCCATTACGACGTGTTGAAGGAGTTTAATTTCAACGACCAGAAGCAGCTCGATGCATGGTGGCAGGCAACGGATCGCATTGGCTTTGGTGCTCCCTACAGCGCGAACCTACAAGGTTTGAGCAAGAGCGGCGGCAAAGTCATCATGTGGAACGGCGTGAGCGACCCTTGCTGCATCGACACGGAATTGAGAGGCTATTACCGCGACGCCGCAAAGTCAGTTGGCGGCGTCGAGCGACTGGACAAGTTCGCCAAGTTGTATTTCCTGCCGGGTACTTCGCATTGCGGCGGCGGCACCGGTCCCGAGGACGCTCCGGACCAATTACTCGAAGCAATGATCAATTGGGTCGAGAAGGCGCAGCCCCCCGCTGCCGTCGTGGCGCATCGGGGTGATCGCGCGCGCAAACTGTTCGCTGATCCGAAAACCGGAACCGTTTCAGGAGTCCTTGTACCCACGGCTGCAGGCAGCCCGCGCGATTTCCTGCTCTGCCCGTTTCCGCAGGTCGCGAAGTTCAATTCGGCGCTCGCTGATAAGGAAGGGGCTGTAAATGACGCGGCCAATTGGTCGTGCCAAACTCCCGCTTCGTAAATGAACCGGCTGCAGGGGAAGATCTGCATCATAACCGGCGCGGGTAGCGGTATCGGCCGCGCCAGCGCCGAAATGTTTGGCAGAGAAGGCGCTGTGGTTGTCGTGACAGACATCAAGGCAGCGTCCGCTGAAGAAGTTGCCCATGGCATCGTCCGCGCTGGCGGCCAAGCCATCGCGCTCACCGTCGACGTCGGTGAAGAAGATCAGCTGCGTCAAATGATCGATACGACCGTGCAGAAATTTGGCCGCATCGATGCGCTATTTAACAATGCGTTGATGACCAACCCCGACCCGTCCATGCGTGATCGAGATCTGCTGAATTACGATCCGAAAGTGCTCTATGCAACGCTACGGGTCAATGTGGTTGGCGGCGTGCTCGCCAGCAAGCATGCCATTCCGCATATGTTGGAGAGAGGCGGCGGCTCGATCATTTTTACATCGTCGGGGAGTTCCCTCGGCGGCGACGTCACTGCTTATAGTTATGGCGCATCGAAAGCGACCCTCAATTGGTTCGTTCAAGCATTTGCCGCGACCTTCGGCAAGCGAGGCATTCGAAGCAATGCGATCTTACCGGGTCCGACGCAGACGCCCTCCAAGATGGCTTGGTCGACTCCCGAAATGGACGAGGGCTTCATGGAGGTATTGAACTCGCCGCGTCTCGGGCTTCCCGACGACATGGCGGCCTTAGCCGTGTTTCTTGCCTCCGATGAATCGTGCTTCGTTAACGGCGCTCTCTATCGTGTCGATGGGGGTATGAGTTGCACGGTGCCTTTCATCAACGTTACGCGCAAAATGCTGGCCGCAAGGGCCAAAGTTCAGGGTTGATTGGGGAGACAGGACATGGGACTGGCACAGGAAAAATACCTCGAGGAATTCTGCGCTGCGTGGGGTGACGGGACCTCCGACAAGAAGCCCGATGTGGAGAAGATCGTATCGATGATGGCCGAAGATGCCGAATGGCAGCTTTGGATGCCCGGCGGCCCAACCATACGAGGCCGAGAAGCATTGCGACGCGAGATTCAGCGTCAAATGCGCTTCGCCAGCAACAACAAATGCAACATCGTCAACGTTTTGTCGAGCGAGTCGATGGTGATGCAGGAAAGATCCGACTTCGCGATCATTCGCGGTAGGCCCTGCCCTCATCAACTGGTGGCCATCTTTGAACTCGATTCCGCCGGTCTCATTAAACGTTGGCGTGAATACTTGGATATGGCGGATTTGCTGCGCAAGCAAGGCACCGATGAAGCGTTTGCTGCCACCGGCGGCTGACAATCGCTCAGAAATCGACCTACCAAGCCTGCGTGAGCTGGCCGATGTTTAAGCGCGTGCTCCTATGCTATGACGGCACGGCCGCTGGGCGCCGCGCGCTGCGTCGCGGCGCGGAACTTGCGATCCTACTCAACTCCGAAGTACATGTTTTATCCATCAAAGAATCTGAAAGCCCGAGCGCCGCGGTGATCGCCGGTGCTTCTGGCCACGCGTGCCTGATTGATGAAGCACAAGAAGACCGCAAACTTCTTGACGAGTCCATCGAATGGCTGAATACGCGCGGCGTGTCAGCCAAAGGCTCGCTCGCATCGGGCGATAGGAGCGACGTGATCGTGACTTTCGCCGAGCAGTTGAAGATCGACTTGATCGTGTTGGGACATTATCCGCGGCCGGTCGGCGGATTCTGGTGGACGAGCCGCAATCGAGCATCTCTTGCCGACAGGGTGCGCTGCTGTATCTTCGTTGCGATAGCAGGGCCTGGAGAGCCCGATGGCGGATAGATCAAACACCGGTCCTGAAAGTCCGCAGTTGGGAACGCATCACATTGCGACATTTGCGATGACGAAGCCGGATCACCCTGCCGTCATTGCGGGTGGCACGGGTTCGACAATCACCTACGCTGAGTTAGACCTGCGGTCCCGAAAGCTCGCGGGGTACCTCAGCGCCAATCGCATTGCGAAGGGCGATCATATCGCGATTATGATGGCAAATAGTTTGGATTATCTCGCCGTGTGCTGGGCCGCGCAGCGCCTCGGCCTCGTTTACACCCCCATCAATTGGCATCTCACGCCTCCTGAAACTGCATACATTCTGGAGAACAGCGACGCCAAGGCGCTCATTGTCTCTGAGCATGTTCATCCGGCGCTCGAGATAATTTCGCAAAGTCTGCGGAGCATCGAAGTTGGACTCACGACGGGCCGGTCGTTCGGCGCATTCAAGAATCTGAATCACGTCCTCGAGTCCGTCGGCGACATTCCAGATCTGGTTCATCACGAAGGAAACATCATGTTCTACTCGTCGGGCACGACGGGTCGGCCGAAGGGCATCACGCGAAAGCAAGGCGAGATCGTCTGGGGAAACTTCGCGCCGCTGGATTTGTATCTGAGAACCACCTACGGGCTAGATCAGGATACTGTATACCTAGTGCCCGCCCCCCTGTATCACGCGGCAGCGCTTGTGTGGGCAATGAACGTCTTGCGCGGCGGCGGTACGGTTGTCGTCATGGAGAAGTTCGACCCACTCGAGGCGCTGCGGCTTATCGAAGCCTACCGCGTCACGCACGCTCAATTTGTTCCGACAATGTTCGTACGCATGCTCCGCTTATCCGAGGCCGATCGGGTTAGATATAGCTTGTCTACCCTTAAATGCGTTCTCCACGCCGCCGCGCCCTGTCCAATGCAAATCAAACATCAGATGCTCGACTGGTTTGGCCCGGTCATTCACGAGTACTACGCCGGTTCCGAGCGCAATGGACTCGTAGCTGTCGACTCCGCTGCCTGGGCCGCTCATCCTGGAACAGTGGGTCGAGCCGTCTTCGGCCAGATTCATATCGTGGGTGAAGACGGCCGCGAACTTCCCGCCGGGCAGGATGGCTTGATTTACTTCAGCGGGACGAATGAGTTCGAATACTATAAGGATCCAGTCCAGACCGCGTCGGCGTTCAATGAACTCGGATGGAGCACGCTTGGTGACATTGGGCACCTCGACGCCGATGGATTTCTCTTCCTGGCGGACCGACGAACGGATCTCATCATTTCCGGTGGCGTCAACATATATCCAAAGGAAGTGGAGGACGCGCTCATTCAACACCCGGCTGTCGCAGATGTCGCCGTAATCGGCTTGCCAAATCTCGAATACGGACAAGACGTCAAAGCAGTCGTCGAACTGAATACCGGCGTCTCGCCTAGCAACCAATTGGCCGAAGACCTGATCAACTTTTGTCGCTTGCGGATTGCGGCTTACAAATGTCCCAAGAGCGTTGACTTCGGAACGTTACCCCGGTTACCCAATGGAAAGATGCTAAAGCGGCAAGTCAGGGACCGGTACCTCGCGCCGCGACGATCCTTCGAGCCCAGGTAGGAATCTGAAAATGACAAGTACGAGCAAATGCGGTTTCACGCCGCAGTACCGAGGATTGGAAGCGCTTTATCTTAAGTTTGCCCCAAAGGGAGAAGTCAGAAAGCGTTACGCGCCAACCGCCAAACCCTCAAGCATTGAAAATGCCATCTCGGCTCTTTTGTGAAAAATTCGTACGGCGGGGGGCCTATGGTCCTCGACTTCGGCGATTCGCTCTATCTTGACAACCCTTATCCTGTGCTCGCCGCACTTCGTCACAGTGCGGCAATCTCCAAAGGCGTAAGGGCGCCCCCCTATGGCTCCGCATGGATCGCCACCCGCTATGTCGAAGTGCTCACGGTGTTGAAGGATCCGCGATTTTCGGTGGACCCCCGCCACCTCTCAGGGGGTAACAGCATGGAGCGCTGGTGGATACCGCGCTCGTTTCGTCTAGTCACCGAGGGCTTGCTCAACAAAGACGATCCCGATCATTATCGTCTGCGCAACCTCGTGCATAAGGCCTTCACTCCTCGACTCATCGAAGCGCTGCAAACTCATATCGAGAAAATCACAGATGACCTGCTTGATGGTCTGGATAAGCGAAATCCGATCGATCTGATGCAGGCGTTTGCGGTTCCGCTACCACTCGCCGTGATTTCGCACATGCTTGGAGTCCCCACCCGGGATCGTCTCAAGTTTCGTCGCTTAATGAACGGGACGATCACCGGATCAGCGAAGATGGGATTGTTGCGCATCCTGGGCGGCGCACACGCCATGTATCGGCTAATGGGTTTTCTCGAGTCATTGCTTACTCTGCGTAGACGCGAACCGGATGAGGGTCTCATTACGGCGCTGGTCGCTGCTGAGCAGGCAGGGGATTCATTGAGCCCCGATGAATGTTTGGCCATGCTTTTCCTTCTGCTCTTCGCGGGTCACGAGACCACCGTCAATTTGATCGGCAGCGGCATGTTGGCGTTGATCGACAACCCCGCGCAGCTGACGTCGTTGATTGGTCAACCTTCCCTGGCCGAGCCGGCCGTTGAGGAACTGCTTCGCTATACCAATCCTGTGCAATTTGGCGCTTCGCGTATCGCTCTTGAGGATCTGAAGCTCGGCGAGGTAACGATAAAGAAGCACGATGTGGTCATAGCCTTGCTCTCTTCCGCCAATCGTGACGAGACGATCTTTCACGATCCGGAAGGACTCAATATCTCTCGTAGCCCAAATCGCCATCTTGGATTTGGCCTGGGCATTCACTTTTGCTTAGGCGCGCCGCTCGCCCGAATGGAGGGCCGCATAGCCTTTAACAAGTTGCTCGCGCGATTTCCCAACATTCGATTGGCCGTTCCGCGCGCGGAAATTCGCTGGCGCGCATCGCCGGTTTTCCGTGGATTGAAATCGCTGCCGGTGTATTTAGAATAGATGATGGTGATCCGATCTGTGCAATCTCTGTGGGATTCAGTATCTGAACAAATATCAGGCGCATCCCAGTTCCGGAGCGCACACCCGCGCATGGTTACGGCCGTCTGGCGATCAGAGAGGCGGTCGCGGATGCATCCAGCGCTGTTGCAAAAAATCTACGAAAGTGCGCACCTTCGGGAGGCGCAGGCGGTTGCGCAGGGTGAGGATGCTCAATGGCGTGGGCGGCCGCTGATAGGCCTCGAGTACAATCCTAAGCCGTAAGCGCAGACGAAAACCACGATAACGCTGCTCGAGTCGCGAAGCGAAAACTTGGAACGACATCTCAGCCGCGTGTTTAACCTATGTTAATTGCCACTCATGCTCGATTTGCAAAAAAAGAGCATCTGCTGCTTTAATCCGAAAACCGGCGGAGACCTGCTTGACGAAATAAGGCGTGAAAAACGCCAGCGCGATATCAACGCACAACGACAAACGGGGAGATAGAATGTCGCGAGTTTTGATTGCGGACGATCACGCCGTGACTCGAGCCGGCTATAGACAATTCCTCGAGACTGACCCTTCTATCACCGAAGTCGGTGAGGCGGCGAGCGGTAACGAAACACTCGATGTGCTGCGGCGTGAGAAGTGGGACCTTCTCCTCATGGACATTCATATGCCGGATCGCAGCGGTCTCGACATCTTGAAGCATGTGACCAGCGGATTCCCCGACCTTCGTGTGCTGATCATGAGCGGTTTACCGGAAGAGCAATACGCCCGCAATGTGCTGCGCGGCGGTGCCAGCGGCTACCTTTGCAAAGACGGCTCACCGGAGGAACTCTTGAGAGCGGTCCGATTGGTGCTCAACGGTCGCCGCTACATTAGCAGCACACTCGCCGAGTCGATGGCCGCCAATCTGGATGATTCCAGCGACCGACACAGTCCCTTGCATACCACTCTCTCGACGCGAGAATTCCAGGTATTTTGCAAACTAGCCGCCGGAATGGCCGTGAATGAGATAGCCAATGAACTCCGTTTGAGTGTAAAAACCATTAGCACTTACCGCGCCCGGGTGCTTGAGAAAATGGGTTTTAAGTCCAACGCTGACATCACCACGTATGCCGTGAGAAACGGACTCATTCAATAGTTGATCGGCTACACCATACAGGGGCGCAGGGCCCGCGCTTGCGTGGGCTGCCTGCCCCTAGCATTTGCGCGAGCGGTGGACCGTACAGTAGAGCGCACCGCGAACTACTGTATGAGCGAGTGAGCAATACGTCGCGGTTCTAAGAAGCGGTCTAGAATTCCTAGCATGCGAAACGCCGCACAATCGCCCAGTTCCGCCCAATTGCGGCGACGGTATCGAATCCACGCACGTGAACAGTTGTATGACGAATCGGGCTGCGAACCTTCGGGATGGGC
>Ga0209007_1000213_pt1 | contig 30514 bp, 27 predicted proteins | sample JacPinW_OM1H0_O2_FD_187961 | JGI IMG/M metagenome (GOLD analysis project Ga0209007, IMG submission 187961) | Forest soil microbial communities from Algoma, Ontario, Canada - Jack Pine, Ontario site 1_JW_OM1H0_O2 (SPAdes) (version 2) | ecosystem: Environmental > Terrestrial > Soil > Boreal... | reverse complement strand
CTGCATTCTCGAAAACACCCGTTTTAACTGAATGGAAACATTCTATCGTGTCGCACTCGCCCGCGAAAGACCCCACACGAGACGAATTTTGGAGCTAGCGCGCGGAGACGATTTCGTCCAGCCGCGCCTCGAAGTTCTCCTCGCCCTCGGACCACAGCCGCGTTTTTTCTATCGGAAGATCGGCTTCGATCCGGCGCACCCAGTCCTGTAGCCTGCGAATATTCTCGCGGGTCTGCCGCTGATATTTTTCGAGGTTTTCCGGCCAGGCCATGGCTTCCAGGAACCGCGACTCTTCAGGGCTCTGCGGCGCCGATTTCGGGCCGGGCCGCAGGCCGAGCAGGCCGGCGTGGCCCGTGAAGAGGTGCTCGAAGCCGAGATTCACCTCGAAATGGCCGTTCTCGCGCCAGAATTCGCCGTCGAATTCCTCGCCCCGGCAGAGGATTTGCAGCAGCTGCGGCTCGACGCCCGATTTTCCGCTGGCCACGTCGAAAACCGAGAGGTCCCAGGCGCACGCGACTTCGTAGGACGAGTCGGCGTGCAACTGTTCGCCGGCGATTTCCACGATGCCCGCGGCATCGAGCGGCAGGGAACGCAAATCCTGCTCCATCACTGGGACTTCCGTGGTGTCCACGGCGCGAATCGTCAGGTGCGTGAATCCGGGCCGCGTGGCGGCGAAGGGAACGGTAGCCAGGAACGCGCCGAATCGCTCGAGGATTCGATCTTCGGGCAGGGAGTTGAGCCAGACACTGAGAAAGGAATGATTCGCCATGCCGACATTATACGAGCGCACTGGGGAAATCCGAAATCGTGCGGGAAAGCGGTCGAAAGCTATTTTCTGGAAGGCGGTATGTCGTCTTCTTCATCGTCTGTTTCGGCCGCGATACCGGAGGAAATTCCCATCAGACGATCCTTGAGCGTATCGCCCATTCCTGCGAGGACGCCCGCCACACTTTCGCGCATACGCTTTTCGGCAGCCTTAGCCAGGGTATCTAGCACGGCCTGGGAGTGTTGGCCGAGCGTGGTGGCCGATGCGAGCAGCCAGGAGTTCGAGGCATTCTCGAGCCGTGTTTTGTACTGCTCGATCGATTCCTCGGTCGATTTCTTGAGTTGGCTCATCCACTCCTGGTGTTGGCGCTGCCGATTCGCCTCCAGCGCCTCGATTACCGGGCCGATTTGCGACTGGAAATGAACCTGGGCGTGCTCGACGCTCTGCAGCATCGACTTTTCGAGCGTTTTTTGGAATTCGTTGAGCGACCCGTCGCGGTTCGCTTCCATGTCCGCACGGGCTTTCGCCAGCGCGATACTCGAGGCCTCCTCGAACTGCTTTAGAGACGTGTTCGCGACGCCTTGCACGCGATCGACGAATCCGGCGTGGGCCATTTCTGCGTTTTCACCGAGCTTCATCCGCTCGTGCGACACGATTTCTTTCGCGGCTTCTTCGATTTCCGCTTGGCTGTGCTCGACGTAGGAGCGCCGGTAGTGGTCGAGCTCGGACGCTACCAGGCTCGAGATTTCGGCGGCGCGGCTGCGCAAGGACGACGTGGACTGGTCGACGGCCTTTTCCAGCGACAACTGCATCGTGGTGTGCGCCTTTTTCTGGTACCAGTCGGCAGCCTTGGAAAGCGCTTCGTAAGTTTCGTGCTGCGCCCCGACGCTTTTCTGCTCGAATTCTTCTTCGATCTTTGTCAGCGTGGCGCGGACGTTTTGCTCGAACTCAGCCGGCACTTTCGCAGTTTCCTGGCGCAGCCGGTCGAGTGATTCCTGCACCGTTTGCTGCGATTCGCGCTGCACCTGATCGCGCGTGGCGGACTGCACTCGCGCGGCTTCGTCGGCGACTTTTCGCGCGTTTTCGCGCACCATCGCTTCGATCTGCGCGGCCTGCTCGGCGGCCTGGTCCACCTGCTGGCGGATGGCGGTCTGCAGCTGCGCGGCTTTGTGTCCTGCTTGACTGAGATTCGATGCCGCCTGCTGCGCCTCGTCGATTTTCGGCGCGAGTTTTTGATCGAGCTCGCTGGTGAGCCGATCGAGGACCTGCTGCGCGGAAACTTGCAGGACCGGTTCGATCTGCCGGGTGCGCTCGGCGATGGCTTCGTCGGCGCGGCGCACGGCTTCCTGATGCTGCGCTGCGGCGACGTCTTCCAGATTACGGCGCGTCTGTTCGATGGTGGCTTGGGCCGCGTTCTGGAGTTCGGCTTTTGCGGCTTCCGTCTTCCCGCGCTCCTGTTCGAGCCCCGAGCCTAGAGACTCGATCGTCGCCTGCGCGGCTGAAATCGCTTCATCCAGTGATGCGCGCACCTCCCCTTGGCGTTCGACGACATCGCGTTCAGCCTGAGCTAGGCGCTGCTGTGCGCCCGCGACGGTTTGATCCAGTGAAGCGCTCAGGCCCGAATGACGCTCGACCGCCTGGCGTTCCACATCGGCGATTCGTGATTGGGCGCTGGCAACCGCCTCGTCGAGCGAAGCTCGCGCGCCGGATTGCCGCTCGGCGAATTCGCGCTCGGTTTGGGCCATCGATTCCTGGGCGCCGGCGATCGACTGGTCGAGCGATGCGCGGACCTGATTGTGCCGCTCGGCGAGGTCGCGTTCGGCTTGTTCGAGAGAAGCTTGCGTTGCTTCGTTGATCTTTTGGCCGACGGTTTGCGTCCCGCTGGAAAGCGCGGCTTCGAATTCCTCATTCCAGCGCTGCTTCGCGGCGGCCGCATCGGCTTGCGCAGCTTCAATCGTTCGCGAGCGGACGCCGTGAGCCGATTCCTCGAGACTCTTTTTCCACTGATCGAGCTGTTGCTGGGCTATTTCGGGCGACGACAGGATGCTCAGCGACGGATTCGAAGCCTCGCGCTCTGAAATCACACGCTCGACGGCTTCTTCGACCGCGTTCTTCAGGTTGTGCGTGGCCGCCTGTTGAGCGGCCTGCTGCGCGGCTTGCTCTGCGGCGCTGCTCACGGCCTGTTCGACCGCCTGCCGAACCTTCGCGTCCAGATTCTCGGCGCTGACCAGAGTGGCCTTGCGCGCGTCTTCGACGATGGCATTGGTGCGATCCGCGGCCTGCTGCACTACCTTCTTTACGGCCGAGTCCGAAACGCGCTCCATCGAAACCTTGATGGCGTGCTCGACCGCGTCGTGCAGCTGTACGTCCAGCTGCTGCCGGACGATGGTCATTTCGTCGTTGATCGCGGATTGCGCGTCGCGGCGGAGCGATTTGTCGAGGGCCGCCTTGGCATCCTCGACCATCTTGGCCATTTGCTTGGCGGTGGCCAGCGGCGTTTCTTGAGGAGATGCGGCGGTCGGCGCCGGCGGCGCTGGCGCTGGTGGTAGCGCGGGCGTTGCGGGAGGAGCCGGCATCACGTGCAATTTGTTTGCGGGCGCTGGCGCTGCGGGCGATGCGCTCGGCTCGACCGAATACGCTGGCGCCGGCTTCTGAGCGGCCGGCGAAATCTTGTCGAGCTCGATGGCGAACTCACTGGGTGACATCGCCGGCGTGGACGCGGGCGCGACAGGCGCGCTCGCTTCTTCGCCAGGCAGCGGGAACCAATCCTCGGGCGGAAACGCGATGCCCCACACGTTTCCGGCTACCTCGAATTCCAGGCCGATCTGGAAAAGCTCGCGGACGGCGCGCGGTCGCTGCACCCACACCACCCGGCCCTGAAGCAGGCGTGGAGGCTGGGACGGGTCGGTGCGCGGAACTTCGAGCTTGATCGTGGAATTCTTCGGGACGTAATGCTTCGACTGGTACTTGCACCCGTGACAGTTCACCATCACGGTGGTCGTGCGTTCCTTGAACGGCTGCCCGAGCGCATCGACGCCCGCGACCGTGATGGGCACGGCCTGCACGATGCGCGTGCTGCGGCGCTTCTGGGGACTGGCGTCTTCGACAGGCAGCGAATCTACCACTTGTTCCTCCGAGGGCTCAGTTGCAAGGTTAGCACCCGCCTTTCCGTGGAGCGCTTGGGGGTGAGGGGGTGGTGCGAAAGGGTAACTTCAAACCGGGCGAAAGGGAGGAGAACGGCGTGCGGCGCTGCTGGGCCTCGCTCCGGAAGGGAATCAAGCACCGGGCGGGAACCTAAACGTCGCGGCGGCCTTCCATCGCTTTCGACATCGTCACTTCGTCGGCGTACTCCAGGTCGGTGCCCACCGGGATACCCATGGCGATGCGCGTGACGCGGACGCCCAGCGGCTTGATCAGCTTCGACAGGTACACCGAGGTCGCCTCCCCTTCGGCCGTTGGGTTCGTCGCGACGATGATCTCTTCGACTACGCCGCCCTTCAGCCGCTCGATCAGGCTCTTGATCTTCAGCTGTTCGGGGCCGATACCTTGCAGCGGCGACAGCGCGCCGCCCAGCACGTGGTAGAGCCCGTTGAACTGCCGCGTCTTCTCGATCGACTGGATGTTGGTGGCATCCTCGACCACGCAGATCAGGGTCTGAGCGCGCGATGCGCTCGCGCAGTAAAGGCACGGATTGCTGTCGGTAATATTATTGCAGATGGAGCATTCGCGGATTTTTTCCTTCGCCTCACGAATGGCGTCGGAAAGCGCCAGCGCATGTCCGCGGTCCGCACGCAACAGATAAAAGGCCAGCCGCTGCGCCGTTTTCTGCCCAATGCCGGGCAGCCGCTTCAGTTCGTCGATCAATCGCGTAATGGAAGGAGCAAAATCAGCCATGGCTTTGGATTATTGCAGACTCTCTCCCCGTTTCGCTACAGACGAAACGCAGCGGCCGCGCCTGCCGTCTGACGATCAGCTGTGTGCCGAGAAGCCGCGACGCTTGCAAGAATGAGCCCCACTCAATTTCGCATTTAGATTAGAACACAGCGCGGCCCAATGCCTCGTTGCGTGCTCCGCGGCGTGGGAGTTACAATCGGGCGCCTCGTGTGGGGACAGAAACTGGGGACCGACTCTGGAATTCTTCCAGCAGCGGATAAGGGAGGAAACGTTTGATGCAAAACAGAATTGTGCGATTGCTCGCGCTCGTAGCGCTTCTGCTGGCCGCCGGTGTTGTGCCGGCGCTGGCGCAACAAGGTCCTCCGCCTGCCGGCGGTGGTGGTGGCGGACGTCCGATGATGGGACCACCCCTTCAGTTGACCAGCACAGGAATCACTGACGGCGGAACGATCCCTGATAAGTACACCTGTTCGCCGGACGGCAAGTCCATGACCGCGCCGGCCAACATGACCTCGCCGCCGCTCGCCTGGGTCAACGCTCCGGCCGGCACGAAGAGCTTCGTCCTATTGCTGCACGATCCGGACGCGCACGCGCGGAAATCGTTTGACGACATCACGCACTGGATGATCTTCAACATTCCCGGCGACGCGACTTCGCTTCCCGAAGGCGTGAAAGCCGATTCCACCGTTGGCCTGCAGGCCGCGAACGTCACGGGCCAGCCCATGTTCTTCGGACCCTGCGCTCCCGCAGGCCCCGTGCACCACTATACGTTTGAGCTGTTCGCCCTCGATAGCGTGCTCGATCTGCAGAAGGGCGCCAGCCGCGACGACGTGCAGAAGGCAATGGACGGCCACGTCCTCACCGGCACCGTGCTGATCGGATTGTTCCACCATCAGCCCGGCTTCCAAATGGGGCCGCCGCCGCGATAAGCGAAGTTGAAATCAGCGGCACGTGGCTGAAACCGGAAGTGGAAGAGGCGCAGCGAAAGCTGCGCCTCTTTTTTTTGCGGCAGGGCGACGGTTGACCGTCCCCCTAGCCGATTGTTCTCTAGGAATGCCATGAGAACGGCTGCGCTACGGAAAAAGTTTGTCTGAATGTACGCACGAGAGGGAAACGCCAGGCAGGAAACTTCGACGCAGGAAACTTCGGAGAAAACTTCCGCTAAAAGAGCCCGGGAATTTTCAGTCCCATCATGCCGGGCACTGAACCGGTCAAATCCTTCATTTGCTTCGACAATTCCTCATCAACGCGCCGGGTCGCTTCGTTCACGGCCGCCAGTACAAGTTCCTGCAACATTTCTTGATCCTTGGCCTTAAAGATCTCCGGCTCGATGCGCACTTCGGTCAGCTGCTTTTGTCCGTTCATTTTCACCGACACCATCCCACCTCCGGCCGAGGCCTCGACGCTTAAACCGTCGATGCGCTTTTCCAGCGTTTCCTGGACTTGCCGGAACTGCGAAAGCATCTGCTGCAGCGCTTTGACTTCCATGGGTTATTCCTCGCCCGGGCGTTTTACTTTCGAAATCTGGCCGCCGAACTTTTCCAACATCGCCCTAACGATCGGATCTTCTTCGAACTTGGCGCGCAATTCCGAACTGCGTCCCATTGCTGCGCGACCGGATTCCAGTTTAACACAGACGCGGAGCGGCTGGCCGACGACTTCCTGCACAGCTGTGCGCAATCGCTCCATCGCTTCGCGCGGCAGCATCTCCGTCAGTGTGCGATTCTCCGGCGAGAAAAATAACCGGAACTCGCCCGCTTCAATTTCGCTTCGCGTGGCGTGTTCGAGAAAGGACGACAGCAATCTCGAACTTTGCAGCGCTCCTTTGATGGCCTCGAGCTGCGCGGAGCCCAATCCGCCGCCTGCGGTTTCCGCGGCGCGCGCCACGATGCGCGGCGGCGAAGCGGGAATGGGTGAATTCGATGCCGGGCGGACGGCAGGCGTTGCCGGTGGAGCGGCTGGCGCGCCAGGAGACTCCTTTTCAATCGCCGGCGCCATGCGCACGGCAGCCGCTCCGGAAGAGGAAACGGCCTGCGTTACGGTCGAGCTCCGCGGCGGTAGAGCAGGTGCCACGGTTGTCGTTCTCGCCGGGCGCGGGTCGCCCCGCATTTCGGCCAATAACTCCTCCAGCGGCGCCAGTCTCTGCGCATTGATCAGGCGCAGCAGACCCAACTCCAGATGCAGTCGCGGATCGGGCTTTCGCCGCAAATCATCGTCCGTCTCGAGCAAAATATTGAAGAAGCGAGTGAGGTCCTCCTCACCGAATTTTGCGGCGTGCTCCGCCAGCTTCGCGCGCTCGTCCTTTGGCGCGGCGACCAGTTCCGAATCCCTACCGCATACGCGAACCACCAGAAGGTTCCGGAAATGCCGAATTGCCTCACGGCAGAAATGCTGCAAATTCTGACCGTCCTTCAGCAGCCGGTGGACCAGCCCCAGCGCGAGCTCGGCCGATTGCGACGCGATCGCTTCCACCAGATCGTCAAGCACGCTTTCGGAAACCACTCCGAGCAGCTCCCGCACCTGCGCATCGGAAATTTCGTCGCCCGCATATGCCATGGCTTGCTCGAGCAGGGACAATCCGTCTCGCAAGCTGCCTTCCGCGGCGCGCGCCAATACGGCGACTGCGCCCGAATCGATTTTCAAGTTTTCGGCTTTTACGATCCGTTCGATCTGACCGGAAATTTCCAGGAAGGTAAGCGAGCGGAATTGAAAGAGCTGCGCGCGCGATTTGATCGTCTCGACCAGATCCTCGGCGCGCGTGGTCGCCAGGATAAATACGACGCGCTCCGGCGGTTCTTCGAGAGTTTTCAATAGCGCGTTCGACGCCTCATCGGTGAGCTGATGGGCTTCGTCGAGAATCACGACCTTATAGCGCGACGCCGCTGGTGCGTAGCGCACCATTTCGCGCAGCTCGCGGATCTGATCGATGCCGCGATTGGAGGCCGCGTCGATTTCCAGCACGTCGAGCGAAGTTCCTGCCGCAATCTCCCGGCAGGAATCGCACGTTCCGTCAGGCTCAGCTGTCGTGCCCTTTGCGCAGTTCAGCGCCTTGGCCAGAATCCGCGCGACGGTCGTCTTCCCCACTCCGCGGACGCCTGAAAAAATGTACGCATGCGCGACGCGATTGGACTGGATCGCGTTCGCCAGCGTGCGTGTCACGTGCTCCTGGCCGACGATTTCCGCAAAGGTCTGCGGCCGGTATTTTCGCGCGATGACTTTATAGCTCATTCGATCTCACGTTCGGCGCAACGCCTGCGGCCCCATCGATCAAGCGATAAGAGGAACTTCGGGTGATCCGCGGCACACGAAGCTGACCCGCTACCGTTGCTCCCTTCCGGGCCTGGCGGGGTTTGCGGGGAATCGTTGCACAGAGCCCGAAGTTCCACCGATCGCTGGTCAGCGCCGTAAAATTTTTCCGGCGCAACCGCTTGGCGAGTCTAGCATACCGGTCAGAGCCACGAAAGAATAGGCGACGCGCCGAGAATGATTGCAGCGTGCAGCGCGCGGCGGCGGCGTGAATCCCTTGCAGATTGCGCGCCGGCGTTCTAGTCTTGCCTCGCCGTGTCTCCGGACTTCATCGCCATCGGAATGATCTGGTACATCGTGTTTCTGTTTTCCACGACGTGCCATGAAGGCGCGCACTCGCTGGTCGCGCGCATCGGCGGCGATCCCACGGCGTTTCACGGCGGTCAGGCGAGCCTGAATCCGATTCCGCACATTCGCCGCGCGCCTTTCGGCATGGTGGTCGTGCCGATTCTCACTTATATTCTGCCGCCCCACTGGATGTTTGGCTGGGCCAGCGCGCCGTACGACCCCAATTGGGAGAGGCAGTATCCTCGGCGCGCCGCATGGATGGCGCTCGCCGGGCCCGCCGCCAATTTCACGCTGGCGATTCTGGCCGCCATCGCGATTCGCACAGGGATCGCGGTCGGCTATTTTCAGATTCCAGACTCGATCAGCTTCACGCACATTGTGGCGGCAGCCGTGCCAGGCAGAGCGGAATTCTTCGCCACATTCCTCAGTGTTCTTTTCGTGCTCAACGTGCTGCTGGGCACGTTCAATCTGCTGCCAGTGCCGCCGCTCGACGGCCATTCCGGTGTCACACTCTTGATGAGCCGCACGGCGGCCTTGCGATTTATCGATTGGACCCGCGGCCAGGGTTTTGGAATGCTGGGGCTGGTTCTTGCGTGGGTGCTCTACGACCGGATTTTCGGATACATCATCAGTATTTGTCTCGCCGCTCTTTATCCGGGAACGCGCTGGGGCTGATCCCGCAGCCGGTGGGCCTGCACGTTTCTACTTTTCTAGTTTGGACCTGTTTGAAACTGCGGTTCCGCTTTGGAACGGAATGTCAGAGGTTGAATTCAGTCCGGTGGCGCGGCCAATGTGTGCCGTTCGGTTGATCTCGACAGAACTGAAATTAAGCCCCGCCATACGGGGGCGTCATACTCCAGCGTCTCTGGGCGCGTGCTCACACGTGCAACAGCATTCGCGTCCGAGCCGCGCGCATGCTCGGCATCGGACGCACAAGCCTCCAGGGCTTCCTCAAAAGCTCGGCCAAGCAGTCGACCGCTTCCGTCGTGGCCTGAAAAGTGACGCGCACGAACGCTAGCGCCGGTTTAGTTTCCTGGTGTGTAGGATGCGTTATGCATCAACGACGACGGAAGCGCCACGGCCGAATCCATCCGCACGAGCATCCCCGTCTGCGCCGGTAGGTCGATGTCCTTCCCCTTTTTCGCCATCACGTATGCCGTCCCGCCGACCAGCCCGAACACCGTCCCGCGCAGCACGTGGCTGAAGATCAATCCGACGGTCGAACCGCCCGCCGTGCCAATCGCCACATCCTCCACGTCGGTCTTCACGCTGTGGTTCTCCGTTACCTCTTCACCTTCTACGGTCTTCACGTCCTTGCGCTGCTTGCTCGCTGCCGGTCCTCCCTCGTAGATCGAAAGAATGCTCATCTTCGCGGGAAACAGCCGGCTTTCCACTTCGATCGAATCGAACTTCAAGTTCATCGCCGCGCCGCCCCGGAACATCGAGAAAAACTTGGGACGTTCGACCGTGGTGATTGTTCCGTGAATGATCGCTCCGGCCGGCAAGATCATCGTGTTGCCGGCAAAGACGGGCTCGGCGACGATCGCCGTGAACGGGTCGCCGCTGTGCGCCACGCTTGAGCTCAATCCATTCATCAGCGTGAGGCGTACCTGCGTTCCCGGGATCACTTGATTCTGAGCTGTCTGCGCGTGAGCGGCCGGGCTCACCCAAAGTGCCAGTGAAAGGACCGCACACAAAATCACAAAATGCTTCATGGATTCCTCCTGTGCCCCTGCCGGCAGCCAAGGCTCCCGCAGGGATCGACCCGCAGCGAAAGATCGACTTTCGTGTTGGGTGAAATTCCGGCTGGCAGTGCGAGGAATTGCCTGGCACCGGCTCCGGAGCCCCCCGTGTCGTGGGGAGTTTGCCGCTGGCGCAGCGGTCAGGGCGCGGAGGACGCGCCCGGCTCATAAGATACACCAATGCCACCGCCGGTTGTCTACGAAATTTGCATTAACCGGGCGTATTCTTGGATGAGGCTCCGTTTTCGAGCTTGGCTGGCGACCCGCCCTGGGGACGCGCATGAATCAGTCAGTACCCCTTTCGCCACACCTGTACTTCGCACGCCGCCGGCCCCGCCTGGTATCTACTAAGCTGGCGGCATGGACGATCGCAAAAAATTGGGCCTAAAGGCAGCCGTCTTGACGCTCCTTCCTGTGGCCATGCTGTTCCCGGCGCTGGCTGCCGCGCATTTCGGTCCCACCGGTCCCGCTCGCATCTGGCCGGTCCTGCTCTATGCGCCGCTTGCGATGTGGATGCAGACCCGCGCGCTGGGCCTCCTGCTCGACATGTACCGCAGCGGTCGCGACCCGGTCCTGCTGGCCATTCTTCCGCTCGGCCTGGCCTCAGTTGGCGCCTATCTCCTCACCGGCGTGGTCTTCTTGCTTTCGCTGCCGGCGCTGCTTTCCGCGATTCCGCTGACGTAGCTCACCACCCACTTCGCCGCGCTCGCCTTTACTCCCCGAGCCAGCGTTTACTTGAAAACGTTTACTGGAAAACTACTTGACAGGTTTCGATCGTAAGAATAGCCTCGCGTTAATCGTTCTGGAACTTCCTGGGTAGGTAGGGAGCTATGAAACCGGGTCCTGCGAGAATCGGGTGGAACGAGCCGCTGTCGGCGGCCGATTTTGAAATCCTTCTGCGCCGGGCTGCAGAGCGCGTCAAATCCGGCCAGCCTCAGTTGGTCAAGTGCCCGAAACCAATACCCAAAGATCCGCGAACTACCCCTTAGCTTCGTACGAATTCCCGTCAGAAGCGCTGGACGTGTAGATCCGCGCCTCCGTCCTCGGCGTGCACCCGGGCCTGAGACCAATTCCAATGTCTGCTATGATGGTCAACCCGTTGGCGGGTGGTGCAATCGGTAGCACATGGGCCTTTGGAGCCTAGAATCTTGGTTCGAGTCCAAGCCCGCCAGCCATACGGAGAGGTGTCCGAGCGGTTTAAGGAGCACGCTTGGAAAGCGTGTGTTGGGGAAACTCAACCGTGGGTTCGAATCCCACCCTCTCCGCCATACCTTAATTGTAAAACACATAGATCTTGACATAAGAGGACTGCTCGAAGCGCGGTGCTGCCACATTCGGGAGCCGGACGGAAAATTTCTTGATCCCTACGAACTCTGATCCGCGCCGATTGTTGCGCGATTCCACGCTGTGGTGAGATAGTCCGACACGGTTGACCTCATCGTTGGCTGATGAGCGGCGCGGAGAAAAACGATGAATCCCAGTCCCATCGGAGTCGCCATCTTACTGGCGACGTTGACCGCCGTGCCGGCTCGGTTGAAAGAACAAGAGGCGCCCGCTCCGGCCACAGCCGGAGCCGACGCCCAAACTTCGACTCCAATCGCTACCCGTCCTGCCAGAATTCAGCTTCCATGGAGCATCGCGAGGGGAAATTTCAAGAAAGGCACTAATCCCGCTTATCCGGGCGACGCGCGGGCCGCCAGAATCTCCGCTACCGTTGTCGCACATTTAGTCGTAACAACGGAGGGATCGATTGGCACCGTTGACGTGGTCTCTGGGCCTCCGATGTTTCGTCAAGTCGTCACGGATGCGATTCAGAAGTGGCAATTTCGCAAGACGCTGCTGAATGGGCAGCCAGTGGAAGTGGACACGACTCTCGCCGTCGTATTTGCCCTGGGCGCCAAGGATGAGGTTTCGATCATCGGGGCAAAACCGGCGCCGGTCCCGTCGACCGTGGCGATCGAGGAAAGCCCGGTGCCGACTTCGTTGGTCCTGGAGCAAATACAGTCCCTTCCGATGGGCAGCCACTTCACGCCCATTGCGGAACTTGACCCGGGGCCCGTGGCGCATCCTGCGCGCATTAAGGTTCCGGCCGACGTCCAGGAGAAAAATCTGATTCACCGGGTGTATGCGACCTATCCGTCACGCGCCTTTGATCAGCAGATTACCGGAACAGTCCTACTGCACGTGATCATTGCGGAGGACGGCTCGGTGCTGGAGGTGAGCTACATATCGGGTCCGAAGATGCTCAAAGACGCTGCAATGGGCGCGGTCATGGAGTGGAAGTACAAACCGACGCTGGTGAATGGCCAGCCCGTTCAGGTCGACACTACCGTGAAAATGGTCTTTTCGCTCTAAAGCAATCAGTCGTTCGCAGCGGCGACGCGTGGGGCGATTGGGAGTACGACGGGGAGTATCACGTGCTGGCGTTGGATTTTTCCAGGTGGCTGGAAAGACTGGGCGACGCCGACCGTGATTGGCATCTCGTTGAGGCGATTGATGACATCGTGGACCCGCACGGGAATCTTTGCTCTGGCGTTCAGGACACGACCTCCGACATCGAGCGGCTCCTGCGGAAATTCACCCGCTCAATGTCGGCTCTGGACGGCTCCAGTCGGGCCAAATGGCCTGTTTTCATCAGTATAAGGGTACTGAAAGAGCCGAGTTGGGGGATTCCATAGTCGGTAAGTTCAGTGAGTTGCGTCAATCTCGAACGAGCTATCTTTGCCCGGTACAATAAGTTACGGTCCTTTACAGAGTTTGACGTTTCCTCACGGTTACTCACTTGTTTTGAATCGCACCCTCTCCGACATCTCTACTCCACATGGATGGCCTTCTGGCTCACGTTATCCCCGTCGCCGCGCCTCAATTTGCGGAAAATGATCGTCGAAAACACGGTAAACGCGCCCAGCACAAAGAACGCCTCATGGATTCCGTGAATCATCTCTAGAGGATTCGACCGAAGTCCGGCGGGAATGAAGAACGCCGTCGCCAGCCCCGCCGACGCGACGCCAAAGCTGATTGACATCTGCTGCATCGTGCTGGCGATTGAACTGGCGTTGCTCGTCTCTTCTTCGGTGATATCCGCGTAGACCAGCGTGTTCATGCTGGTATATTGCAGGGAAGTGAGCGCTCCGTAGAAAAACGCGAGACCCACAATCTCCCATACGGGCGTGTGCAGCCCGATCGTCGCGAACAGAAGCAGCAAGACTCCGATGATCAGCGTGTTGGAAATCAGCACGCCGCGATAGCCGACCTTTCGCAGGATCGCCGGCATCGAAAACTTCAGCATCATCGCCGCCGCCGCCTGCGGCATGATCAGCAAGCCGGATTCGACCGGCGTATAACCCAGCCCCACCTGATACAGCAGCGGCAGCAGAAATGGTACGCCGCCGATCCCCAGCCGCGTGAAAAAACTTCCGCTCACCGACGCCGCGAAAGTCCGTATGCGAAACAGATTCAGGTGCAGCAGGGGAAAAGGCTCGCTCCTCGCGTGCAGCCAATACGCCCCGATCAGCGCCAGCGAAACCACCAGCAGTGCCGACACTTCGATCGCACTCAGAGTATGCTCGCCGAATACCTCCAAAACGTACGACAGCAGTCCAATCCCGGAGCCAAAAAGAACGAGGCCCACCACATCCAGCGCCGGCGTTTTCTCCTCGCGATAATCCGGCAGGTGCAAGTACACCATCAGCAGCCCAATCAGCCCAATCGGAATATTCACGAAGAAGATCACCCGCCAGTGGAGATAGCGAACGATTAGCCCGCCGGCCACGGGCCCCAGCATCGGCCCGATCAAACCGGGCATGGCCACGAAGCTCATCGCGCGAATCAGCTCAGACTTGGCGAACGTCCGCACCAGCGTCAGCCTCCCGACGGGCACCATCATCGCGCCGCCGCAGCCCTGCAGAATGCGGCAGGCGACCAGCAGTCGAATGTCGCTCGATATTCCGCACAGAAAAGAGCCCAGCGTGAAAAGCCCGATTGCCGAGGCAAAGACGCGGCGCGTGCCGAACCGGTCGGCCATCCAGCCGCTGATGGGGATAAATACCGCCAGGGCCAGGGTGTAGCTCGCCAGCACGGATTTCATGCTCAGCGGTGTCACTCTGAGAGCGGCTGAAATCGTGGGCACGGCCGTGTTCAGAATCGTGGTGTCCAGCGATTCCATGAAAAACGCGACGGCAACGAGCCACGGCAACAGGCGCTTGCTCGCCTGCGCCGATCCCGGGGGTAGAGACGGGGTTGCCGGAGTGTCGAAATGACTGGAAGCCATGGCCAAGGTGGGCGCGCTGGAATGTGTGCCCGCTTCCACGCCGCCGCCCATAGAGATTCCTATGAGATCCGGTTTGGTGCAAGGAAAGCCCTGCGAACTTTCGCCTGGCCGCGCTATACCCGAATCCCTGTATGGCGATCGAGCCGGGGGCTTTGCGATCATGTCCCCCGGAAAGCGCAAGCCATCCAACACGACAGGATATTTGTGGCGCCTCTGAAAGTTCTAATCGTCGACGACCACGAACCGGTTCGGAGGGGCATCCGCTCGCTTTTGTCTCTCGCTCCTCACACCGCCGTCTGCGGCGAAGCCGGCGACGGGCTCGGAGCGTTGATGAAGGCCCGCGCGCTCCGCCCGGACATTGTAATTATGGATGTGTCCATGCCGCGCATGGACGGCATCGAGGCTACGAAGATCTTGCGCCAGGAACTTCCCGAAACCGAAGTCATCGTCATCAGCCAGAACGATCCCATGCTTGTCGCACCGCAAGTCGCCAAGACCGGCGCCCGTGCGTACATCGCGAAATCCAAATTGGGCGTTCAGCTGCTTCCTGCGATCGAAGGCATCGTCAGTGGCCGCCAGTCCAGCACGGCGGAAGCGTCTCACTCGGCTCAAGAACAGAGCTCCGAATCGTCCCCGAGCGCGAACGAGCGGCTTCGGGAGATGCTCGACGCCCTGCCCACGGCCATCGTGGATTCCTCAGACGACGCAATCGTCAGTAAGAACTTGAGCGGCAGGATCACAAGCTGGAACAAGAGTGCCGAGCGAATCTTCGGCTACACGTCGAGCGAAGCGGTCGGCCAGAACGTCACCATGATCATTCCGCCGGAGCGGCGCGATGAGGAATTGGAAATTCTGGCGCGTCTCGCGCGAGGCGAACGCATCGAGCATTTCGACACCGTCCGGCGCCGCAAAGACGGAGGGCTGATTGACGTCTCGCTCACCGTTTCACCGATCCGCAACGCCGCAGGGCAGATCGTAGGGGCCTCGAAGGTCGCCCGCGACATCACCGAACGAATCCGCGCCGAAAAGGCGGTGCGCGAAAGCGAGGAGCGGTTCCGAGCCATCGTGGAGACCACGCCGGAGTGCGTGAAACTTGTCGCGCCCGACGGCACTTTGCAGCATATGAACACTTCCGGCGTTCAGATGATCGGGGCCGATTCGCCCGAGGCGGTCGTGGGCAGGAGCGTGTATGACCTCGTCGCTCCCGAGGATCGTGCGAGGTTTCGAGCGTTCAACGAGGAGGTCTGCTCCGGCCGGAAGGGCACTCTCGCATTCGATATCATCGGCTTGAATGGCGTGCGCCGGCGCATGGAAACACACGCCGCTCCGATGCGCACGCCGGACGGCACGATCGTTCAGCTTGCCGTCACGAGGGACGTTTCCGAGCGCAAGCTGGCAGAGGAGCGCGAACGCAGGATCACGACCGAAGCGGTCGCGACCAATGCGAAATTCCGTGCTGTATTCGAGCAGACCTCGGTCTTTGCTGCGATTATGACGAACGACGGGGTCGTCATCGATGCCAACAGGATGTGCCTCGACGCGTGTGGCTACCGGGCCGAGGATGTGCTGGGAAAACCTCTGTGGGAAACGGGATGGTGGCGGGGTTCTGAGGAATCTCGGGAAAGGATTCGCGCCGCGACGCCTCTGGTGGCGCAGGGAGTTCCGTACCGCGAGACGCTCGAGTATTCGTGGGCCGATGGCACTGTGCGCCTGGTTGACTTCGCGCTCTATCCGATCATGGACGATCAAAATCGGGTGATTTTTCTGCACCCGACTGGAGTGGACATCACCGATTTGAAACGCGCGGAAGAAAACTACCGGAAGCTCGCCGAATCGCTCGACGCGGAAGTACGCGCTCGCACCGACGAGCTGGAGGGCCGTAACGCCGAGGTCGTTCGCCAGACAGAGCTGCTGCGCGAGTTTTCGCAGCGCTTATTGCAGACCCAGGACGCGGAACGCCGGCATATCGCGCGCGAACTACACGACAGCGCCGGTCAGACTCTGGCGGTACTGAGCATGGACATTGCGGCGCTCGTTCAGAAGGCGGGTACAGACGCTCCGGAGCTTCTGGCGGCTGTGGAGAAGATCGAAAATACCGCGAGGCAGTTACGGAACGAGATTCGGACGACATCATATCTGCTGCATCCTCCGCTGCTGGATGAGGCTGGATTGTCGTCCGCGCTGGGCTGGTACGTGCAGGGACTTACGGAGCGCAACGCGCTCGAAATCGATCTCACCGTCACGGAGAATTTCGGACGACTTCCGCGAGACATGGAGCTGGTGATCTTCCGCCTGGTGCAGGAATCGCTCACGAACATTCACCGTCACTCCGGCAGCAAGACAGCGGCCATCCGACTCAGCCGTAACGCTCGGGAGATTCGCCTTGAGATCAGGGACCGAGGGCAGGGTATTTCCGCCGAACGGCTCGCGGACATACAATCCGGCGCCTCGGGCGTGGGCACACGTGGAATGCGCGAACGCGTCCGTCAGTTCGAAGGCAAGATTAAATTCGAATCCAACGCCTCGGGAACGAAGATTGTAGTTAGTTTCCCGATTCCGAAATCCGAGTCTTGCCAAACAGGAACGGAATCCAGCGTCGAATCGACGCCTGCCGCGGTCTAGGGCGCTCCCCGGTAGTTCGCTGCGAATTCCACGACCTGCTTGCCAACCAGCACCAGCTGGGCAACGATCCTTTCATCCGTACATCCTCCGTTCGCGTCGAAGAGTTTCTCGGATGTGTTCAGCGTGGCGCCGAACGGCGTCGGCCAGCCTCGTAGCGCGTGCACGATGGAGCGAAGCGCGGCAAGCGTGCTCACGGAGGCTTGCCATCCGGCGGCATTGACGATGCAACCGACGGCGCGCCCGTCGAGGTAGCCGCGCTCGTCGTCGCGCAGATCTTCCAGCAGATCAAGAGCGTTTTTCACCAGGCCGGAAACTCCGCCGTGGTAGCCGGGACTGGCCACGATCAGGCCATCGGCGCGGCGCACCGTCTCGACGAGCTGGCGCTGTTCGTCGTTCCGCTCGGGATGTCCCGGGACATAGTGGGGGAGACGGGCAAGAAACGGTCCGTCGAAGAAATGCGTGCGCCCGCCGGCTGCTTGGGCGGCTTGGAGTGAAATTCTGATGGCACGGTCGGTTGAGGACGCCGGCCGTGTCGTGCCACCGATGCCGACGATCAGAGGCCTGGCTGGATTGTCGGCGTGAATTGTATCTGCCATCGTCGCACTGTTTATCTATCACTCTCCGGGGCTAAATCCCCAGGACATTATTTGAAAAGATCGAGCGATTCCCGGATTCGGTCGTGGACAAAGTGCAGCTGCTCCGGCGTGATTGCGTAGGGCGGCAGCACGTAGATCACGTTGCCTAGCGGGCGGAGCAGCACGCCGGAGTCGAGGAAGAATTTGTAGAGCTTGGGCTTCAGGTTCGAGAAATACCCGGCGTCCTCGGCGCGCAGCTCGACGGCGGCCATCGTGCCGATCGAGCGGACATCGCCGACGGCCGGATGCTTCTTGATCGCTGCCAGGCGTTCGCAATGGATGAGTGAGATGGCGGCGATGCGCTCAAACACGGGTTCCTTTTCGAAAATGCGCAGGCTGGCAGCGCCGGCTGCCGCCGCGATCGGATTGCCGGTGTAGGAATGACCGTGATAGAAGGTGCGCGAGCGATCGGTGCTGACGAAGGATTTGTGAATCGCGTCAGTAGACACCGTGGCGCCCATCGGCAAGACTCCGCCGGTGAGGCCTTTTGACAGGCACATGATGTCGGGCGTGATGCCGGCGAGCTCGCACGCGAACATTTTTCCGGTGCGGCCGAAGCCGGTCAGCACTTCGTCCGCAATCAGCAGCACCTCGTGCTCGTCGCAGGCTTTTCGCATGCGCTGCAGGAATTCGACGGGGTGCACGATCATTCCGCCGGCGCCCTGCAGCAGCGGCTCCACAATCACGGCGGCGATCTCGCCGCTCTGTTCTTGCAGTAGTCTTTCCAGTTGCTCTGCGCACTCGATCACGCACGTGGCCCGAGTTTTTCCCACCGGGCAGCGATGGCAAGACGCGGAATGAACGCGGTGCACGGTAAACAGCATCGAGCGAAATGGATCGGTGAACGCCGATGGCGCACCGACCGACATGGCGCCCGCCGTGTCGCCGTGATAGGCGTGCTCGAGCGCGACAATCGAGTGTTTTTCCGGACGGCCGATGTTTTGCCAGTACTGGAGCGCTGTTTTTAGCGCGACTTCGACCGCGGTTGAGCCGTCGTCGGAGAAGAAAATGTGTTCCAGGCTGGGCGGCAGGATTTTCCTGAGCCCAGCGCGCAGCCCGTCGGCTGCATCATGCGTAAATCCGGCGAGCAGGACGTGATCGACTTTTGCAGCCTGCTCCGCGATCGCCTCGGTGATTGCCGGATGGCCGTGGCCGTGAAGGTTTACCCACCAGGACGATATTCCGTCGATCAATTTGCGGCCGTCGGCGGTGTGCAGATAGACGCCTTCGGCTCGCACGATCTGAATCGGCGGCGGATCGAGGGCTTCCTGCGTGAAGGGATGCCAGATGCGGAGATCGGGGCTCACGTGCGAAAGACTCGCGGGTCGAACGTTTTGTGAAATGCATCGAGGAGCGTCGCGCGAGTGAGTTTTGTCAACCGAGGAACGACTCCTACGACTTTCGTTCGGCCATAGTGCTCGATGGCCTTGCGATTGTCCGTGTTCGGCCGACCGGCCATGATCACTCCACGGACGGTTAATCGCGCTGTGCGGAGCGCGGCGAGCGAAAGCAAGGTGTGGTTGATCGTGCCAAGGGTGGTGCGCGCAACGAGCAGGACCCGGAGGCCGAGATGTTTCATAAGGTCCGTCATCAGCTGCGCGTCATTGATTGGCACGAACGCGCCGCCGGCGCCTTCGACGATCAGATTTTCCGTCACGCCGATTGCGGGGAGCCGAATATCGTCGAAATCGATTCGCACGCCGGCCTTCTGCGCGGCCAGATGCGGCGAGACGGGCGGCCCGAAGCGGTAGGACTCACGAAGTATCTTGGCGCGCGGAAGCTCCGCAATGCGAGCTACGGTGCGGCTATCGGTTCCCTCGCGTGTGCCTGTTTGGATCGGCTTCCAGTAGTAGGCGTCGAGTGCGGCGCAGAGCAGAGCCGACACGACAGTTTTTCCAACGCCGGTGTCCGTTCCGGTGATGAAGAAACGCTCAGGCATGTACGGCGCCGGCGACGGTGGAAGCGACGGAGCGCGGCAGGGAATCGCGCGCCTCTTCGGTCGCCGCGACGAGGGCATGAATCTGTTCGACGGTGATGCGGCTGCTGAGCGAAAATCGCAGACGCGCCGTGCCTGCGGGCACGGTGGGAGGGCGGATGGGGCGCACCGCGAAACCGCTGCGCTGTAGGTTGGTGGCGAAGTGGACGGCTGACTCGTTGCTGCCGAGAATTACGGGCACGATGTGCGTGGCGCTGGTGCCGCAATCGAAGCCTCGCGCGGTCAGGCGGTCACGGAGGTGCGTCGAGATTTCGCGCAGATGCGCGCGATCGGAATCCGCGGCCCGTGCCAGTGCCAAGGCCGCCTGAATCTGGCGCGCGAAATACGGCGGCATCGCTGTGCTGAATATGAATGTCCGTGCGCGATTGACGAGATAGTGCTTCAGAGTCCGCGAGCCGCAGACGAATGCGCCCGCGCTGGCCAGCGCTTTTCCGCAAGTGTGCACGGCTGCGAGAATTTCAGGATCGCCCGCGTGGCCGGCGGCGACTCCGCGCCCACCCGGACCGCAAACTCCCGTGGCGTGCGCCTCATCGAGCACCATGGCGGCGCCGTATTCGCGCGCCAGACGCAGCCCGGCGTCGAGCGGGACGATGTCGCCTTCCATGCTGAAAACGGTTTCAGTGACGATCACTTTTGCGCCGGGCGTGCCGGCACGGTCGCGAAGTCCCGCTTCGAGAGCTGCCAGATCGCGATGGGGATAGATCACTTTTGTAGCGCCGGAAAGCCGAATTCCGTCGATCAGGCTGGCATGATTTTGCGCGTCGGAGAAAACCGTGTCGCCGGGTCTCAAAATCGCGGCCAGCAGGCCGACGCTAGCGGCATAACCGGATCCGAAATAGAGCGCAGATTCAGCGCCCGCAAACTCCGCGAATTCCGACTCGACTTCTGTCCATTCCGCCGCGTTGCCTGACAGGAGCCGCGAGCCGGTCGAGCCGACCGCGTGAGTGTTCGCGACAGCCTCGGCCACGGCTCGCTTCAGCCGGGGATCGGCCGCGAGGCCGAGGTAGTCGTTCGAATTAAGATTCACGCCTCCTGGACGATCGAGGGTTCGAAACTGCGATCGCGCGCGAAGATCGTCGAGTTCTTCCGCCATGCGCTCGAGGATTTCGCGCGCCGGCTGGCTGCCATTCGCGGCTGCATTCGGCTCACGCACTCTGCGCGGCCCTCATGCCGAGTGTTTCGAGCAAGCGGTGATCGGCATCCGCACCGGGGTTCGGCGTGGTGAGAAGTTTTTCGCCGGTGAAAATGGAATTGGCACCGGCGAGGAAACAGAGCGTGACGGCTTCCGGCGAAAGCCCGCGGCGTCCGGCCGCGAGCCGCACCCGCGAAGCAGGCATCAGGATGCGCGCCGTGGCGATGGTGCGCACCATCACGAGCGGGTCGAGTTCTTCGGCCTGGCCGAGCGGAGTGCCTTCGTTGGGCACGAGCAGATTGATCGGCACGCTTTCAGGATGCGGATTCAGGCGCGCCAATTGTTGGAGCAGGCTGACGCGATCTTCGTCCGATTCGCCCATGCCGAGGATGCCGCCGCAGCAGACGGTGATGCCGGCTTTGCGCACGTGGCCGATTGTCTGAAGGCGATCTTCGTAAACGCGCGTGCTGATGATTTCGCCGTAAAATTCCGGCGATGTATCCAAATTGTGGTTGTAGGCGGTAAGTCCCGCCTCTTTAAGGCGTTGCGCCTGAGATTCGGTAAGCATTCCCAGCGTGCAGCAGACCTCCAGATCCAGTGCCGCGACGCCGCGCACCATCTCGAGTACGCGGTCGAACTCCTTACCGTCATTTACCTGCCGCCAGGCTGCTCCCATGCAGAATCGCGTCGCGCCTTCGGCTTTCGCTCGATGTGCAGCTTGAACTACATCCTGCGCATTCATGAGCTCCTGCCGCGCTACGCCCGTCCTATAGTGCGCGCTCTGCGAGCAGTAGGCGCAGTCTTCGGGGCAGCCGCCGGTTTTGATGGAGAGAAGGCGGCAGAGCTGCACTTCGTCGGGGCGGTGGAATTTGCGGTGGGCCAGCTGAGCCTGGAAAATCAATTCGGGGAGGGGAAGCGTGAAAATCTGGCGGATTTCGTCGCGCGCCCAATCGTGGCGGAGTTGCGTCATCCATTGACCTCGTGTCGCCGTTAAAGATATCAAAATCGGCCGCACGCGCGGCGGGAAAACTGACCGCGTGCGGCACGGGCGCCGTTTGCTATGATTTGTGTCCCATGGAAAACCTGACTCGAAGGCCTCCTAGGAATCCAGCAGCGATCTATCACCAACGGGATGGAATTTATGCGCCGGATCTTGTGGCGGCGGCGATTGTGGACCTGGATTTCTTTTCCTGGCTGGCGAAGACTCCGACGGATGTGGCGGGAATTTGCGCGGCGTTCGGATTTGCCGAGCGGCCGGTGGACGCGATGATGACGCTTTTCTGCGCGCACGGGTACGTGGAGAAAAAGGGCGGGACATTTCATTTGTGCGAGACGGCGCGGGAGTTTCTGGTGCGCGAGTCCCCGTGGTTCGTGGGCCCTTATTTCACGCACTTTCGCGGGCGGCCGATTTATCAGGGGATCCTCGAGACGTTGCGCACGGACAAGCCGGGCGGCTGGGCCGGCGCGCCGACGCGGAAGCCATGGGCTCAGTCCATGGAGGACGATCAATTCGCCGAGGAGTTTACCGGGACCATGGATGCACGTGGGATGGTTGTAGGCCCGGTGCTGGCGTCGACGCTCGATCTGAGGGCGCGGGGGCATTTGCTCGATGTGGCCGGCGGCTCCGGCATTTACGCCTGTTGCATCGCGGCGGCGCATCCCGATTGGAAGGCCACGGTCTTTGAGCGCCCGCCCGTGGATCGCGTGACGCGGAAATGCATCGCTCGGCGCGGGTATACGGACCGGGTGGATGTGATCTCGGGAGATATGTTCCGCCAGGAGCTTCCCGGCGGTTACGACGTGCATCTCTGGTCCAACGCCCTGCACGATTGGGATGCGCCCCTGTGCAGGCAGCTCGTGGCGAAATCGTTTGCGGCGCTGCCGTCGGGTGGGCTGGTGGTGGTGCACGACAAGCATTTGAACCGGGAGAAGACCGGGCCGCTGCGGACCGCGGAGCATTCGGTGTTTTTGATGGCTGCGACGGAGGGGCGGTATTATTCGGTCGCGGAGATCGAGGAGTTTTTGCTTGGGGCGGGCTTTGTCGACGTCGGGTTTCGGGATGTGATTCTGGATTTCAGCATTGTTACGGCGCGGAAGCCTTAGCCGGCCTCACCAGCGAAAGCCCCTTTTCTCGGACGCGTTGTTGTCGGAGGCGAATCTCCGACCTTCCAGCAACCTCACTCCGAATCGGCGCCGGGGCGATGCCTCGCAGAGAGATCCTTCGACATCGCTCAGGATGAGGGCGATCGGAGCGGGGTTTCCCAACGGTTCGATTCGGCTGCGCGGAAGATTGCGTCTATTACGGCCATATTTTTCACGGAGTCTTCCAGCGGGACCGGAACTTCTGCGCCTTCACGCACCGCCTTTGAAAACAGGTCGCCCTGGATCGTGAATTGATTGCACGCGGGAATCGATTCGATCGCGATTCCGCCCCCTGTAGGATCTCCGGGATTGTCGTCGATCACGATTTTGCTCGGCTCTTCGATTGTAGGATTGATGGGGCGGTCGATTTCGATGCGGCCTTTGCTTCCGAGGAACGCCATTCGCTGGTTGTAACCGATCTGCGTCGAGCAGGTGAAGACCGCCTGTCCGCCGGGAAACTCGAGAATCGCCGACGTGAGCCGGTCAGTGCGCATTTCCGGGTCGCGGTCGATCAGCGCGCTTACGCGCGTCGGCTCCTGCTCGAAAATGAATCGCGAGAGCGTCACGGGGTAACAGCCGATATCGAGCATCGCGCCACCGCCGGATTCCAGCGTGTTGCGCACGTCGTGCGGATTACGGTTGAAATATCCGCACGAGGCCGTCATCACGCGCAGGTCTCCGAGTCGCCCGTCGCGGACCATCTGGCGAACGCGCAACCATCGGGGATGGGTGCGGACCATGAAGCCCTCGCCGATTTTCACGCCGGCGCGGTCCCGTGCCGTAATTAGCTGGCGCGCCTCGGCGGCATTCATGCCAACGGGTTTTTCGCACAAGACATGCTTGCCGGCCTCGGCTGCGCGGATCGACCACGGCACGTGCAGATGATTGGGCAGGGGATTGTAGATCACGTCGATTTCGGGGTCGGCGAGGAGTTCGTCGTAGGAGCCCCAGGCGCGTGGGATCGCGAGCGAGCGGGCGGTTTCTTTGGCTTTGTGAAGGTCGCGGGAAGCGATGGCTACGATTTCACATTCCTGGCAGGCGCGCATCGCGGGGATTACGCGCCGAACGGCGATGCCGGCGACACCCAGGATGCCCCAGCGGATTTTTTTCGATGGCACCGAAGCGATCCCTTTGAACCTTACGCCGCCGATCACAGGGCGGCGTGTGCCGATGTTACCTTGCGCGCCGACTCCTCGCGGAGGGAATGTCGGAGTGCTGAGGGACGTCGGGAGTAGCGCCGGAGCACGGTCCGGCGCCCCACAGCGGCTGCGAACTGCCGCACGCCACCTGTGCTCGGCGGCGCTAGCGGGCGGCGGCTCCGACCGGTTTGCGGGCGGCGCGGACGCTGGAAAGTTCGGCGAGACCGGTTAGCAGGTCCTCGACCAGGTCTTCGGCGTTTTCGCAGCCTGGCGAGAGGCGCAGGAGCGAATCCGAAAGGCCGAGCTGGGCGCGAGTCTCAGCCGGGATTGACGCGTGCGTCATCGTGGCCGGGTGGCAGATCAGGGACTTCACGCCACCGAGGCTTTCGCCCAAAGCGAAGAAGCGACGATTGGAGGCGAAGACAGCGACTTCTTCGCTGGTGCCCTCGATTTCGATCGAGATCATGCCGCCGAATCCGGTCATCTGGCGCTTGGCCACGTCGTGACCCGGATGATTCGCGAGCCCCGGATAATAAACGCGGCGGATGAGCGCGTGGCCGTCGAGCGCCTTGGCGATGGCGCGTGCGTTTTCTTCGTGGCGCAGCATGCGAAGCTCCAGGGTTTTCAAACCGCGCATGGTGAGCCAACAGTCAAAAGGCGATGGCACGGCGCCGGTGGCGTTCTGCAGGAACTTGATCGGCTCAAACACGGTCGCGTCTTTTGCCAGCGCGACGCCCTGCACCGTGTCGGAATGGCCGGCGAGATATTTCGTGACGCTGTGGACGACGATATCCGCCCCAAGCTCGAAAGGCTGCTGGAAGCAAGGCGTCGCGAACGTGTTATCGACCACGACGAGTGCGCCGCGCGCGTGCGCGAGCTTGGCGACCGCAGCGATATCCGTAATCAGGAGGCGCGGATTCGTGGGCGATTCGATCCACACGAGGCGCGTCTTGGGCGAAAGCGCGGCTTCGACGGCCTTCAGGTCGGCCGTGTCGATCTGCTTCGTGACCACACCGAAATTCTGATAGACCTTGTTGAGGATACGGTAGGTGCCTCCGTAAACGTCGAGCGGGATGATGATTTCATCGCCCTGGCGCAGATACGCCTGCAGGACGGCGTTTTCCGCGGCGAGACCGGAGGCAAACGCGGCCGCGAACGGCACGCCTTCCAGCTCCGCGAGCACGGTTTCCAGGCGCTGGCGCGTAGGATTATTGGTGCGCGAGTAGGAGTAGCCTTTATCTTGCCCCGGCGCTTCCTGTTCGTACGTCGAGGTCTGGAAAATCGGCGCGACCAGCGCTCCGGTTTCGGGTTCCGACGGCTGGCCTGCGTGAATCGTGCGCGTTGCGAACTTCATGTCTCTCTCCCTTTGCGCTCGGCTGGGCGAAGCCCCCGCGGGTACGGCGGGGCCTTCGCGGTCGCCTGGTGCGCCGCGATAGAAAAGCACGCTAGCCGCCGCCCACGGGGCCCGTACTTTTCGTAGGTACAACTTGGGAGTTGAATCTTCAATGACCGGTTAACGGCCAGTTGAGGATCTTATCTCTCCCTGATCTCTCAGTTCGCCTTGCGGCGACTTGAGAGCCCTGTTTAGGGGCAGGAGTTAGCACCTTGGTTCTCGGACCAGGTTGCTGTGGCTTCCTAGGGCCTGTACCCTCAGCCACTCTTGATAAGCGCTGCCGTGAAGCAGCGAACGAATCGTAGCAAACGCGCGCCCGCTTGGTCAATAGTGACCGGCACCGGCAGATCGAGTCGACGAATGGCGGCGCGGTCCCGCTTTCCACCGGCGCGAGAACCGGTATATACTCCGCTGCGCTCCTGCCTCCGCAGGATTTTTTGGCCCGGCATCGCGTCTCCGTTACAACCGGTTCGCTGGAGCAAATTCGGTAAGAGGGGAAACCAACGTGGCTCTGAAAATTACGGAGCGAGTTGTGGATGGCGTGACCGTGCTGGCCCTGGACGGGCGCATCGTGCTGGGGGAGGAGACCAACGAGTTCCGCGAGAAGATCAAGGCGCTGCTGGCCGAGGGCCGCAAGAAAATCCTGCTGAATCTGGATAACGTGACGCTGATCGACAGTACTGGGCTGGGCACGCTGGTCTCCGCACATCATAGCGCCTCGGCGCGCGGAGCTTTCCTTCGCCTGAGCAATCTGGGCTCAAAATTCCAGGAAGTGCTGCAGGTGACCAAGCTGCTCACTGTTTTTGACGTTTCCCCAACGGAAGCCGAGGGCGTCAAGAGCTTTTCGAGCTAGCACACGCACACGCACGTTCACCGCAATCTTTCATGGCTGAAAAATCCTCGAAAGGCGAAGTCGGCGTTGAGGTCATCGCTCCGGGTGGGTCGCGCCGCTTCGTGCGCATTGAAGAGACGCCTTTCCTCATCGGGCGCTCCGGCGAGACTGCCAAGCACCTCCAGCTCAAGGATCCCCGCATTTCGCGGCAGTGCGCGGCGATCGTCACCGACGGCGAGCACTACATCCTGGAGGATCGCGGGCAGCGCCACGGTATTTTCATCAATCGCGAGAAGATATCGCGCCAAGAGCTGCAGGATGGCGACGTTATCAGCTTCGGCGTGGAAAATTTCTACGAGCTGATGTTTCAGTCGTCCTTGCACGACACCTCGATCCCCGAGCTGCTCAGCCGGATCGAAAATATCACCAGCAGCGACGCTCCTGCCGGCGGACTGCGCAAGCTGACGCTATTGCTCGAAGCAACCTCCCTGCTGCACTCGCGGCTTCCGCTCGAGGCCGTGCTGGGCACGATGCTCGACCATGCCATCTCGGTAACCGATGCGGACCGTGGATATCTACTGGAGCCCATGGCATCCGGGCCGATGCGCCTCCGCCTGGGACGCGGGCGGGGCGGGACGCGCCTTTCGACCGCCGAAGCTGCGCCCAGCCAAACCGCGCTGCAACAGGCGATCGCGCAGCAGGAAAGCATCATCACGGAAGACTTGGCGCAGGGCGGCGGGTCGCTGCAGGTGGCTGAAAGCATCATCGCACAGCGGCTGCGAGCCGTCGTGGTGATTCCGCTCTACGCCATGTCGCGCGCGAGCACCACGGATTCCGCCTTCCATCAAAAGCGCGGTGAGTTTCTGGGTGTCGTTTATCTGGATTCCCGCCGGCCGGCGGCGTTCTCGAACCTGGACCGTCAGATCCTGGACGCTCTGGGCGTTGAAGCGGCAAGCATCCTGGACAACGCGAGGCTGGTAGAGCGCGAACGCGAACGCGAACGAATGGAGCAGCAGCTCGCGATCGCCCGAGACATCCAGCAAGCGCTTCTCCCGCGCGGTTTGCGGGATTTTCCGCACATGGGCATCAAGGGCATCAACCTGCCGTGCCTCACCGTCGGAGGCGATTATTTCGATGTCTTCTCGCTTGGTCCCGGGCGCACCGCATTCATCATTGCCGACGTTTCCGGCAAAGGGCTGGGCGCGGCGCTGTTGACCACCATGCTACAGGGCGCCCTCTCCGGAATTCGCATGGGCATCGAGCCTTTGCAGGTCTTCAAACACATCAATAGCTTTCTCTGCGAGCACGAGGAAGTGGAACGATATGCCACGATGTTTTTGGGCATCTTGGGCGACGACGGACAATTCGATTTTATCAACGCGGGTCACCCGTCGCCGTTCTTGCTACGCCGCGGCGGGATCGACGAACCTTGCACCGAAGGTTCGTTTCCGGTCGGATTGATGCCCGACGCCGAATACGTGCCGACGCAGATGAAGCTCTCGCCAGGGGATACGCTGGTGCTATTCAGCGACGGCGTCACCGAAGCGATGGACCCCGACGATAACCTCTACGGCGGGCCGCGACTTCGTGATGCGCTCGCCGACCTTCAGGAAGCGAGTCTCGACCATGTGCAGACGACCGTGCTCGCCTCCATCGAAGCATTTACCCGCGGCGCTGCCCAGGCCGACGACATCACCCTCCTGCTGGTGCGCTATCGCGGTTAGCTTCCGTTGTCCTATCGACCGGTAATTCCCTCGCGTCGTGTTCCATCAAAGCAGTGGACAGCGTTTCCCGCCCCCGGTCTAATTGATCGAGTGGGGGGAACACGCGGAGCGTCGGCTGAGGGGGTAGGCGATGAAACAGGTTGCGATATGGGGAGCGGTCCTAATGATGATGGCGTCCGCTGCCCACGCCCAGGGCAATCCGGCTTCATCGCAGAGGTTTGGATCTTCAGCGCCGGCATTTTCGATGGCCGCGCCTGTCGCCGCGGATTCAGGGGCTGGTGATCCTGTTCCTGCTCCTGCCGAGCCTGACCCGGCGCCGCAAGGCGTCTACGGTGTGCTTCAGAATTACAACTGGCAGGCCTACGTCGGCTTCTCGCACATCAGTTTTTATGAGCTCCCCGGAGTGACCGGCCAGCTGAATGGGTTCAATATGTCCCTGGTTTACTACCCGCATAGCGGGCACTGGGCCGGGGACGCTGAGTTCGCGACGGGCTTCGCGCCGCAGGATGGCGTCAACACGCACCTTGCGATGGGGCTCGGCGGCGTCCGCTACCGCGTCGATGTGGGACGCGGGCTAGAGGTTTGGGGACACGGAATGGTCGGCGGTGCGCATTTCTATCCGCAAACCGCCTTCGGCAGTCAGGACGCGTTTGCCTTCGATGTTGGCGGCGGCGTCGATTTGAATCCACATCACAGGCGGCTTGGATTCCGCGGCCAGGTCGACTGGTCTCCCACGCTGTTCTTTGGCACGCACCAGTACAACATCAGGGAATCGGTCGGAATCGTTTACCGCTTCTAGCGACAGTTCACTGATCGGGCCTGCTGACACCCTCGTCGGTGCTAGAGCTTGTAGCCAATCTTTCGCAGAAAACTCCGCCGGACCTTTACGTCTTCCGGCCCTTCAACGCCTCGGGGAGGGCTTCCGTCTACCACGCCTAGCAGGGCGCGGCCCTGTTCGGTTTGCGCGAGCACCACTTCTACGGGATTCGCAGTCGCGCAATAGATTGAGCAGACCTCGAAACAGTCCCGGATGCGGCTGAGGAGATTGATCGGGTAGGCCTGGCGGATCAGCAGCACGAAGGCGTGCCCGGCGCCGATGGCGAGGCAGTTGGCTACCGCTGCGGCGCGCAACTCCTCGTCGTTCGATTCGGCGCGCACCAGACACGGGCCGGAGGCTTCGTTGAACGCGATGGCGAATTTCGCGCCTGGCACCGAGTTCACGACCGTTTCATAGAGATCCTCGGCGGTCTTGATGAAGTGCGACTGACCGAGGATCAGGTTCGCCTCTTGCGGGATTTGTAAGCGAACGGTTAGAAGGTCCATTTTTTCATCTCTCACCAGGCGAAAAATTCCCACTAATGGAATCGCGGGGAAATGGTAACACCGCGCTTCGCCGGGAATCCGGCGTTTTCTCGAATGTTTTACAGCGATTGACCGATATGTTCAGTGGCAACAGACGTGCTGAAATGTTTTCGCGTCCGAAATATGGACGGCGCATCTAAACGGGTGGGGTGGGCGAGGGCCATGTTGATTCGGAGTCTGCAGCAGGCGAAACGCTTCCTGAAAATTCTCTTCGGGTTCACCCTGCTCGTTCTCGGTTTTGTAATGTTCTTCACGCCTGGACCGGGTTGGCTCACGATTCTGCTGGGCCTGGGAATTCTTGCCGCTGAATTCGTCTGGGCGCGCCAGCTCCTCGATCGCCTCAAGAAACAGGGCACTCGGATCCGCGACACCGTCTTCCCGCGCGCCGATCGCGCTGCCTGATCGGGTCTTAACCCGCCGCTCACACCTAGCTTCCTCCGAGCCTCGATTTCGTTCTTTCGCGCCGCTGCCAGTTGTGTTTTCATGCCTCCGAATGACGGGAGGGCACCGTGTCCGCCAATTGGGAGAAGCGATGGTCCGGAAAATGGGCATTGATCACAGGCGCAAGCGCTGGAATCGGGCTTGAGCTGGCGAAACTTCTCGCCGCAGGAGGCGCAAAACTGGTCTTAACGGCGCGCCGCGCCGATCGGCTCGAGAAGCTTGCCGCGGATCTGGCCGCCAAGCACGCGATTCACGTCGAGGTATTTGCGACGGACCTTGCACGGCCGGAAGCGCCCGCCGAAATCTTCGAGTTTACGAAGCGGAAGCTGATCGAGGTCGAACTGCTGGTCAATAACGCGGGGTTCGGCGCGTTTGGTTACATCCACGAGATTCCACAAGCGCGGATGCTCGAAATGATCCAGGTGAACTGCTCGGCGGTCGTGCAGCTAACCCGGCTGTACGTGCCTGGGATGGTTGAGCGGGGGCACGGAGATGTGTTGATTGTCGCTTCGGTGGCCGGATTTCAGGCCGTGCCTTATAACTCGGTGTATGCCGCGACAAAAGCCTTCGACCTGATCTTTGCGGAGGGTGTTGCGGAGGAGTTAAGCGAGTTTGGCGTGCGAGTCTGCGCCCTGTGCCCGGGATCGACCGACACGGAGTTTCAGGGAGTAGCGCAACAGCCGGATCGCGTGTTCCGAAGCGCGGAAACGGCGGAAAAGGTTGCGCGCGTGGGACTTGAGGGCCTGGCGGCGGGGAAGAGCAGCGTGATTTCGGGAGCCAAGAATGCGCTGATGATGGTGGGCGAACGGCTGGCGCCGCGGAGATTCGTG
>Ga0209007_1000212_pt1 | contig 30527 bp, 26 predicted proteins | sample JacPinW_OM1H0_O2_FD_187961 | JGI IMG/M metagenome (GOLD analysis project Ga0209007, IMG submission 187961) | Forest soil microbial communities from Algoma, Ontario, Canada - Jack Pine, Ontario site 1_JW_OM1H0_O2 (SPAdes) (version 2) | ecosystem: Environmental > Terrestrial > Soil > Boreal... | reverse complement strand
TTGTCCGTCGCACACGCCCTAATCGAAATTGCGTAGCGCGTAACGCCGGCGTGATGTTGTAGGCTTTATCCGTGCGCTGGAGCTGGAGTCACAAGACTTCTCCATCCGCTGGCGCAAATCTATTAGCCCGAGGCTCGAATGATCCGCTCTTACCAAGGTCACACACCGCAAATCGCCGCATCCGCCTACATCGACCCGCAAGCCGTGGTCATCGGTGACGTCGTCATCGGCGAGCATTCCAGCGTGTGGCCCTGCGCTGTCCTTCGCGGTGACGTGAACTTCATGCGTCTCGGTGCGCGAACAAATATCCAGGATGGCTCCGTCCTCCACGTCATGCGCGACACGAATCCGCTAATTCTCGGCGATGACGTCACCGTGGGCCACGCCGTCATCTTGCACGGCTGCACCATCGAATCGCGTTGTCTGATCGGCATGGGCAGCATCATCCTTAATGGCGCAAAAATCGGCACCGGTAGCATCATCGCCGCCGGTACCCTCGTCCCGGAACGCACCATCGTCCCGCCCGGCAGCCTCTTCATGGGCCAACCCGGCAAATTGCGCCGCGCGCTGACCCCCGAAGACCTTGATTCCATCGACCGGTACGCGCAGCGCTACGTCGAATACAAAGAAACTTATAAGGCTGAGTCCGGAAATTAACCGTTCGCTGTTGGGAATTCCCCGCACGCTGAAGTTTACTTGCCTTCGTGTTGTAAAATGATCTGATGGGCAACGCGCCTAATTCTGGGCAGAGCAGCGGCACCGGCAGAATCGCCGCCGGTTACAGACGAAGCCTCCGGAAATTTTCTAATCGCGAACTGACGATGCGCGCAGTTTGCGCTCCAGAGGGTCATGCGGAGCGGCGAGCATCGGCATTCCGAGCGAGCAACGCGGCGCGCGGGATCTGTTCTGTACTTTCTAATCGCGAACTCGATTTATTAGAAACCATCGTAAGCTATAGCAAACAAAGGAGAGCGTGCCGTTCTAATCGCGAACTTTGAACCATTCCGCGCACAACAAAAACGCCTCATCCCATGACCGAAAATAGACGCCAATTCCGCGCTATCAAAGGCACCCGCGACATCTTGCCGCCGGATTCCGCCCTCTGGAATTGGTTCGAGCAAACCGCCCGCAACACCTTCGAATCCTACAATTTCCTCGAAATCCGCCTCCCCATCTTCGAGGAGACCGAACTTTTTGCGCGCTCGGTGGGGACTGACACTGACATTGTTTCCAAGGAAATGTTTACATTCAGCACTGGAAACGATGGCGACACTACGGGAGAAACCCAACAAACCAATTCGCTTAGACCAGAAGCGACGGCGAGCGTGGTGCGCTCCTACATTGAACACGGGATGCAAACGCTTCCCGGAAACGCAAAACTGTATTACATAGGGCCGATGTTCCGCCGCGAGCGGCCGCAAAAAGGACGCTACCGACAGTTCTCCCAAATCGGCGCGGAAGTCTTGGGGCAATCCGATGCTCCTGCAATTGACGCCGAAGTCATCGAAATGCTGATGACTTTTTTCGAACGCGCCGGTCTCACGCGCACCACTCTTTACATCAACTCGATCGGCGATAAAAATTGCCGCCCTCAATACGTCGAAAAACTCCGCGAAGAGTTGCGAAAAGTGGCCGTCCAACTCGGACCAGATAGCCAGCGCCGTATTGAAACAAATCCCTTGCGCGTGCTCGATTCGAAATTACCCGAAGAGCAGTCCATCATCGAAAAACTGCCGCGCATCTCGGATCATCTTTGTGATGCTTGCCGTGAACATTTCGCGAAACTTAAAGAAGAACTAAACCTACGTGGCATCGCCTACCAAGAAAATTGGCGCCTCGTTCGCGGACTCGACTATTACACGCGCGCCACATTCGAAGTCATAGCCGAAGGCCTGGGCTCGCAGAATGCAATCTGTGGCGGAGGCCGCTACGACGGCCTCGTCGAACTCCTCGGCGGCCCGCCAACAAAAGGCATCGGCTTCGCCATCGGCACCGACCGTGCAATCTTGTCCTTAGAAGAAAGCGGGAAATTGCCTCAGCTCCCTGCCCTGGCGGTTTTCATCGCATGGATGGGACAGGCCGCGTATCCTACAGCAGTGAACATCGCGCGAAAACTTCGCGAAGCGGGATTGGCCGTCGAGCTGCCTCCGGAAGAAATGAAGTTCAAGAAATCGCTGGGCCTCGCGGACAAACTTGGAGCGCGCTACGCCCTGATCATCGGCGAAGATGAGGTCAACTCAGGCACCTTTACGCTCAAGCGCCTGGCCGATTCAGAACAGAAAAAACTTTCGGAATTTGATTTGCTCGAATATCTTGAATCGGAAAGAAGAGATACTCGTGGCTAATTCCCGAATCTGCCTGCGCGGCACCAATTGCAATAGACTAGAACCAGCAACCCAATTCGAGGAAGACAAAATTGCTTGAGGCTCTCGGAAACTTGAAACGCACAAACTATTGCGGCGATCTGCGTGTATCCGACGCGGATAAAGACGTCGTGCTGATGGGCTGGGTCCACCGGCGGCGCGATCTGGGCCAGCTAATTTTCATCGACTTGCGCGACCGCGCCGGAATCGCCCAAATTGTCTTCAACAAGGAGTTGCATCCCGAGGCTCACGCCAAAGCCGAACAACTGCGCTCGGAGTTTGTCGTGGCCGTTGAAGGCCGCGTCCTGCGCCGCCAGAAGGTCAACCCGGAAATTCCTTCTGGCGAGGTAGAAGTGATGGCCACGCGTCTCCACATCATGAACAACTCCAAGACGCCTCCCTTCCAAATCGAAGAAGAAGTGACTGCGAGCGAAGAAACTCGGCTGCGCTACCGTTACCTCGACTTGCGGCGCCCCAAACCGCATCGCAACTTGGAGCTGCGCCACCGCGTCATCCTGGAAATTCGCAAAACGCTCGACGAGCTCGGCTTTTTCGAAATTGAAACGCCCATGCTCACGCGCTCCACTCCGGAAGGCGCGCGCGATTGCCTGGTTCCCAGCCGCCTCCATCACGGAAAATTCTACGCGCTGCCGCAATCGCCGCAAATTTTCAAACAGATTTTGATGATTTCCGGCATGGACCGCTATTTCCAAATCGTGCGCTGCTTCCGCGATGAAGATTTTCGCGCTGATCGCCAGCTTGAGTTTACGCAGCTCGACCTGGAGATGTCCTTCCCGCGCCAACAAGACGTTTTCGAAGTAATCGAGCGCGTGATGGAACGAACATGCGCCGTGGTAGGCGTGCAAGCCAAAGGCCCGTTCCGCCACCTGGACTACAAAGAAGCGCTCCGTCGCTACGGGTCTGACAAGCCCGACCTGCGCTTCGGCATGGAATTGCAGGACGTCACGCAATTCTTCGAAGCTGGCCGAGAAAAACTGCAGATCGCCGGAAATGTGCAAGCGGTCGTCGCCTCGGGCGCAGCCACATGGTCCCGCAAGCAGCTCGACGAACTTGGCGAGTTCGCGAAATCAGCCGGAGCGCGTGGGATCTACACGGTGAAGGTTGCAGCGGAAGGAATCACCTCGCCGCTGGAGAAAACGCTCGGCCCGGAAGCGTTGAAAAAGCTTGCTGAGGTTGTAGGCGCAAAACCTGGTGATTTGATCGTCGCGGCCGCTGCCAAAGAACAAATCGAACATAACGATACGTCGCTAAACGTAGCCGGCCAGATCCGTCTGTATCTTGGCGACAAGCTCAACCTGATCGACCGCGGCAAATGGGAATTCGCGTGGATCACCGGCTTCGCGCTCTTCGAATGGAGCGCGACGGAGAAACGCTGGGTCAGCGCGCAGCACCCGTTTACCGGAATCTATGAAGAGGACCTCGACAAACTCGAAACCGCGCCGTGGGAATGCCGTTCAAAGGGCTACGATCTGGTCTTGAACGGCAACGAGCTAGGCTCCGGAAGTATTCGAATTCATCGCCAGGATGTGCAAGCACGCATGTTCAAAGCTCTGGGCCTCACTGACGAGCAAGCACGCCAGCGTTTCGGTTTCTTCCTCGACGCTCTTACTTACGGCACGCCTCCGCATGGCGGAATTGCGTTGGGCATCGACCGCGTAGTGATGCTCCTAGCCGGCGAAAAATCCATACGCGAGGTCATCGCCTTCCCCAAGACCACCGCTGCCGTAGATTTGATGGCCGACTCGCCTTCGGAAGTTGACACGTCGCAGCTCGACGAGTTAGGCATCGCAATAAAGCTGGAAACAAAATGACAGCCGTCTCGCTCCAGAGCGCGATTTCCTATCGGTTGTTACTGCTGACACCGATCGCTGTTGCGGCGGGCATGGTTCTTTTGATTCGAGCAATGCGCAAGCTTGCGCTTCGGCCACAATTCATGGTGCTACTCGTTATGGGCGTCTCCATCGGCTTTATTTTTTTAGTTATGGTTCAAATGCCTGAGTTCCCCCAGTGGCTAGGTGTTACGCTCGTTGTCATCGTGTTCATCGCGAGCTTGTTCGGCACACGCATTTTTTTGCGCAGCGTCGCGCAGGATGAAAAGGACGAGGACGATAAGATTCACGCTGAAGACGCTTGCAATGCGCTTAATCCTCAGCTTCCAAACATGAAGCCAACGAAGCACACATTATGAGCCGTATACGCATACTCGCTGAGAACGTAGCGAACAAAATCGCGGCGGGCGAGGTAGTGGAACGGCCTGCCTCGGTGGTGAAAGAGCTGCTCGAAAACGCGCTGGACGCCGGAGCGCGCTCCATCCGCATTGAAGCCGAATCTGGCGGCAAGCGCATGATTCGCGTGATCGACGACGGTACGGGAATGAATCATGACGACGCTCTGTTGGCCTTTGAGCGCCATGCCACCTCTAAGTTGCGCACCGCAGACGACTTGCTCTCCATTTCGACGCTGGGTTTTCGCGGAGAAGCGCTGCCTTCGATTGCTTCGATTTCCAGGCTTGTGCTTGAGACACGCTCTGCCGAAGATGAGCAAGGCACGCGCGTTGAGTTTGCCGGTGGAAAACTGATCAGCGTGAAGCCGGCCGGGTTGCCTACAGGTACCTCGATCAGCGTGGCGGATATTTTTTATTGTGTGCCGGCTCGGCGAAAGTTTCTGAAGTCCGAGACCACAGAACTGGGCCACATCGCTTCGCTCGTCACGCACTACGCGCTGGCACATCCCGACTGCCAATTTCTGCTAAAGACGCCCACGCAGGAAATTCTCAACTGCACGCCGGTGGAGAAGCTTTCCGAGCGCGTGTATCAGATTTTCGGGCGCCAGGCGCTGAGCGAGTTGACGGAAATTCCGCTCACCGAAGGCCCGGTGCGAAGCGCTATCACCGAACCGCCGCTCGAAGCTGAAGAGCGAGCAGCCACGCTGCGGGTGAGTGGATTTACTTCACGGCCCGAAGTGCAGCGTACCAACCGCAATGGAATTTACATTTTCGTGAATCGGCGCCTGGTGCGCGATCGCCTTCTGCTACATGCGATTAACGAGGCCTACCGCAACATCATGCCACCGGGAGTTTTCCCTTGCGTCCTTCTGTTCCTGGAACTGCCTTACGAAGAAGTCGATGTAAACGTTCATCCTGCAAAGATCGAAGTGCGATTCAGGCATCCCCAATTTATTCACGATTTCACGCGCGATGCGTTGCGGCTGGCGCTATCGCATGCGCGTCCGGTTCCGGGGTTTGCGGCCACGCGTGCGGCTGCGGCCGGCGCTTCGGGACCGACTGAATTCGGCCCGACAAATTCCGAAGGCTCGTCTGCATCGGTGGGAAGCTCCGACATCTCAGCAGATCAAGCGGGGGCAGGGCCGGGGTTATCCGGGCCTCCGCGCGCAGAGATTCCGACGGCCCTCGGTTACCCCGGAGGAATTGGCGAAGCTCTTGAACTTTCCGGCGCGCCTGACAGGCCGGTCCCTCAACGCTTGCAGTTTGGAACCGGCAATGGCAGCAATTTCTCGGATGCGCAACGGGATGCGCTCGGCGCCTCAGTTGCCGACGTAGCTCCGGCGGCTGCTCCCGGCACATTGCCAAGCCCCGACCAAATCGTTGATTTGAAGCCGCTGGGCCAAGTAAGCAGCAGCTTTATCGTGGCAGTAAACGCCGAAGGTTTGTGGATCATCGACCAGCATGTGGCCCACGAGCGCGTGCTATTCGAGCAGCATTTGCGGGCTCGGCGCGAAGGCGAACTCGGCGGCCAGCGAATGTTAGTGCCGGTCATCGTGGAACTAAATCCGCGTCAATTGGTTATTTTTGAGCAAATCGGAGACGAACTTCGCGCGAACGGATTTGAAGCTGAACTCATGGGCGCAAGAAGCGTCGCGATTCAGGCGGCGCCTGCGGGTATCTCGAGTGGCGATGCCGAAAAACTGCTTTACGAAATCCTGGATGGCATCGCGCGAGAGAACCAGGCAATTTCGATCGATTCGCTGCAAGCGAAGATTGCCGCATCAACCTCATGCCACGCAGCGATTAAAGTGAATACGCCACTGGACCATACAAAAATGGAATGGCTCCTAGGCGAGCTTGCTAAGACTGAATATCCCATGAGCTGCCCGCATGGGCGCCCGATTGTTCTGCGCTATTCCGTGCGTGAAATCGAAAAGGCTTTCAAAAGAATCTGACGTGGATACAATACGAACAGATGTTCGATGGCCGTTTAGGAATCCTCTTACTTTATACGGGAATAGCTTTGGGGTTTGTCGGCATATTCTTCCGGGACAAAATGCGTAAAGAAGTAAATCGGTTGGCTCCTTCGAGTGCGAAAGGGCTACGAAATCTGTACGAATCGACAGATGATCGAAGAGTATGGCGAGAGCACAAGCGACTTTTCCCAAGGAGCAGAGTCAGGTCGCGGGCTGAAATGTTCTTTATTTCTGCAGGGACCGCGTTGCTAATTGGCTTTATTCTGTTCTTCTTGAAAGCATGAGAAAGATCATCATTGCGATTGACGGGCCGGTTGGCTCGGGCAAGAGCACGCTCGCGCGCCGCGTGGCGGAAATACTTGGCTACATTTACGTAGATACGGGTGCGATGTATCGCGCCCTCGCGCTGAAAGCGCTGCGCCACAAGCTCTCGCCGAATGAGGCGGACGCGCATGCTCTCGTCGATCTCGCACATGACACTCGCATTGATTTACGCGCGGAAGAAGCCGGCCAGCGCGTGTTTTTGGATGGCCAAGATGTGACCCTGGAGATTCGGACGCCGGAAGTTTCGCAGGCCGCTTCAAAAATCGCGGTGAATCCGGGCGTGCGGACGGTGCTTGTGGCTGAACAGCGCCGCGCGGGTCAACAAGGCGGCGTAGTGATGGAAGGGCGCGACATCGGCAGCGTGGTTTTCCCCGATGCGCAGTTGAAAATTTTCCTTACCGCTTCGCCCGAAGTGCGCGCGGAGCGCCGCTGGCGCGAGCACGAACAAAAAGGCGACGCTATCGATCTGCAGAAAACGCTTGAAGAAATTCGAGAAAGAGACCGGCGCGACCTGGAACGCTCGACTTCCCCCCTGGTGCGTGCTCGCGATGCGGTTGTAGTAGACAGCACAGCCATGGAACCCGAGGAAGTCGCTCGACTGGTGGTGATGTTAGCGAACGGCAACGCAACAGCTCAAAGAGCGCCTTAATATCTGCTTCCTGTTTTGCCGCCAGCCCGCTTGTCAGTCATTGCCACGGATAGCTACAGAATCTGGACGACCGGAGCGCCAGCAGATTGGTTAACGACTTCGACACGAGCGGCGACGTTACGAGCCATGGCGTAAATGCTTTTGCTGCCGGGAGCGTCCTCACCTAGCGACGCGACTGGCTTCCCGGTATCGCCACCGATGCGAATCTGCGGGTCAATTTCGATTTCACCAAGAAAGGGTACGCCGAAAGACTTCGCCATGTGCTGGCCTTCGCCGTGGCCGAACACGTCGATGCGGCCTTTGCAATGCGGGCAGTTGAAGTAGCTCATATTCTCGACCACGCCAAGAATCTCCACGTTCACCTGCCGGAACATTTCGATAGCTTTGCGCACGTCAGCAAGCGCGACGATGGAAGGCGTCGTGACCACCACCGCGCCAGTAACAGAGACGCTTTGAATGAGCGTGAGCTGAACGTCGCCGGTGCCAGGCGGCAGGTCCACGATGAGGTAGTCGAGTGCGCCCCATTGCGTGCTGCGCAGAAATTGCTGGATTACGCTGTGAAGCATGGGGCCGCGCCAGACAAGAGGTTTGTCACCCGGGTTCAACAGGCCCATGGAAATCATTTTCAAGCCATAAGCCTCCACCGGAATGATAGTGCGTTCGTCAACGGCGCGCGGCTGTTCGTTAGTGCCGAGCATTACGGGGACGTTGGGACCGTAAACGTCCGCGTCGAGCAGCCCGACAGAGTGGCCCATATTTTTAAGCGCAATAGCGAGATTTACGGCGACGGTAGTTTTTCCTACTCCGCCCTTGCCGCTAGCCACCGCGACGAGATTTTTCACACCGGTGATCGGCGCTTTATCCTGCAACCGCTTGCCTGCCGCTGGTCCAGTTGGTCCGCTTGCCATGGCTTTCCTTTCGAATGAGTACAGATTGCTTGCAACTGCAAATCACTTTGATGAGCTATCAATGATAGACCTGTGAATCGATGGCAGCAAGCCGCAGCGCTCCGCTTTTGTTGAAGACCTGGCGAATCTAAAAGAGAAGGACAACGATGCGAAAGCGTGAGAAACCTGAGGAACCGGGAGAGGCGCAGGCGCCTACGGCCGCGGTGTGAAATTGACTGCTCTGAAGTTCTTGCTCCAGCGCGGGAGGAAGCTTGCTGAGATCGGGCGTTTCGAAGCGAATTACAGTTGCCGCGCGATTTCCTATGTATGCGGGCTGGCCGTTGCAAATTGTTTGAGCTTCAGTGGAAGCATTGGCTTGCAGTCCGCGCGCGGCGAGTAACAAGACTACTTGCCGCTCCTGTTGCTCAAGGCTCAAATTGGTGGAGGATTTTGCGAAATCTTGTACGGCGAATAGGCCCGCGGTCCCTGGAACGACGGCAATGCCTACGGCGCTGAGCTCGGGGCTGAGGATATTTGCCCGATGTCCGGGAGAGCGCATCCAAGCAGTATGGATGGTGAAGGCGTCGGGCCCGATGGCTACGTTCTCCGCGATAACGCTGAATCGAACGCCAGCCGCAGTAGCCCGCGCGATTAGTTCCGGTTCGCCGGGGAGCCGGTGTGACATTAAATTGTGCAGTGCCATCTGGCTGGCGTGGTCGCGGGCGGCGATGGCCAGCGCGTCATCCCACTGCAGGACAGAAAGGCCCTGGGCTGCGCGTTCACGATTCACGGAATAGAAAAGCTGACCCTCAGGAGATGTGCTTTGCGGTGGGCGAGCATATACGGCCGCAGGAGCAAACAGACTGACGGCGGTGAACAAGAGCGCGATGCGAGCTACGAGCGACATGCAAAACTCCGGACGAAAAACAGGCCTGCGTGCCTAGAACTTCGTATCCAAAGGCTAGCGAAAAAGTGCGGAAAAAGATGCTGGTCGAAGGTCCAAGTACGGAAGTACTTTGGGGACCTGTCCGAAAAAACAGGGAAAATAAAGCAAAAACAACGGTGAATGTGTGTGCTTTGCACCAAGCCGCGCGAGCGGATACAATAGGGTTTTGGGTTTGCAAGATAAAGAAACTGGCAGGCCTTCACGCGTAAAGCGCAATTCTAAAGGAACATAGCCGAAATTATGGATGTTGAGAAACTTATAGATGGCGTAGTCGCGCGGTTTATCGGCACGAAGCACGAGCGCGACGTGAAGGCTATCCAGCCGATGGTGGCTGCGATTAACGAACTCGAACCGGAGATGGGAAAACTCTCTGATGCGGAGATTACCGCGCGAACTCCGGTGCTCAGGGCCGAAGTCCAGGCACGAATGGCCGGCTTGGAACGCGATGATCCGGACTACAAGAAGAAGCTGCAAGAGGCGCTGGAGCCTGCGCTGATTCCCGCCTTCGCGCTAGTGCGTGAAGCGGGACGCCGAACGCTGGGAATGCGGCATTTTGACGTGCAACTGATCGGCGGAATTGTCCTACACGAGGGAAAAATCGCCGAGATGAAAACAGGCGAAGGCAAAACGCTCGTGGCCACGCTACCCGCCTACTTGAACGCGTTGACGGGGCAAGGTGTTCACATCGTGACGGTGAACGATTACCTGGCCCGACGCGACGCGGAGTGGATGGGGCCGATTTACAAGATGTTGGGACTGACTGTGGGTGTGATCGTCCACGATTTGGACGACGTGCAACGACGCGCGGCCTACGGCGCGGACATTACTTTCGGTACCAACAATGAATTTGGCTTTGATTACCTGCGCGACAACATGAAGTACGATTTGAAGGATTGCGTGCAGCGCGGGCACCACTTCGCGATTGTGGACGAAGTGGACTCAATTCTGATTGACGAAGCGCGCACCCCGCTGATCATTTCCGGGCCAGCCGAGGAATCCACGGACAAGTATTACCGCATCGACAAAATCATCCCGAAGCTGATTCTGGACATCGATTACACGCTGGATGAAAAGCATCGCACTTCGACGCTGACGGAAGAAGGCGTGTCGAAATGCGAGCGGCTGCTGAACCTGGGAAATTTGTACGATCCGGCGAACATGGACATCATTCACCACGTCTATCAAGCGTTGCGCGCTCACGCGCTCTTTCAGAAGGACGTGGATTACGTGATTAAAGACGGACAGATCGTGATTGTGGATGAGTTTACCGGCCGGCAAATGCCGGGAAGGAGATGGTCGGACGGTTTGCACCAGGCGGTGGAAGCGAAAGAAGGCGTGAAAATCGAGCGCGAAAATCAGACACTGGCGACCATCACGTTTCAGAATTATTTTCGCATGTACAAGAAACTTTCCGGAATGACCGGAACCGCGGACACGGAAGCCGCGGAGTTCGATAAGATTTACAAACTGGAAGTTGTGGCGATTCCGACGAACAAGACGCTCATTCGGATTGAAAATCCGGACGTGGTGTACCGCACGGAAGCCGAGAAATTCGAAGCGGCGGTAAATGGCATCATCCAGGAAGATGGCACGCGCGTCGGTGGCATTCGGCAATATTACGAGAGCGGGCAGCCGGTCCTGGTAGGCAGCATTTCGATCGAGAAGTCGGAAAAGATCGCGGAGATTTTGAAGAAGACGAGCATACCGTTCCAAGTATTGAACGCGAAGCAGCACGAGCGCGAAGCCAAGATCATCGCACAGGCCGGACGCAAGGGCGCGGTAACGGTTTCAACCAACATGGCCGGGCGCGGCACAGACATTTTGTTAGGCGGGAATCCCGAAGCGATGACGCGCGAGTACTTTCTGAAAAATAAGCTGGCAATACCGTATGCGCCAGCAAGCGCGGTGATCGGAGCGGCTTCTGGAACAGAAACGCCAGCGCAGGCGGACGCTGCAGCAGCATCTTCGGCTGTCGGTGGAACGAGTATCGCATCAACGTCCACCGCGACAGCTACTGCCACGAGCACGTCAACTTCCACTTCTACCGGCGGCTCGAACGGGTCCAGCGCTACGGCCAGTGCGATGGTGCTATTCCAACAGGAAGGCAAGATTTATCAAGTGCCGCTCGATCAGTGGAAACCGGTATTCGATCAGTTTGCAGAACAGTGCAAGTCTGAACACGATGAAGTTGTGGCGATGGGCGGTCTGCACATTCTGGGAACGGAACGGCACGAAGCGCGGCGCATCGATAACCAGCTAAGAGGCCGCGCGGGACGCCAGGGAGATCCGGGAGCGTCGCGATTTTTTCTTTCGCTCGAAGATGATTTGCTTCGCATCTTCGGAGGCGAAAAGGTGAAAGCCATGATGCACTGGCTCGGCATGACCGAAGGCGTGCCGATTGAGTCCAAGCTCATCAGCAAGAGGATCGAGAACGCGCAGAAAGCGGTGGAAGCTCAGAACTTCGAAGCGCGCAAACATTTGCTGGAATACGACGATGTGATGAACAAGCAGCGTGAAACGATTTACGGTTTGCGCCGCTCGTTCCTGGAAGGCCGCGATCAAAAAGATTACATTTTGGAGCGCGCCGAAGCGATTGCGAACGAGTTAGTGGAAACATATTGCCCGCGCGAGCAACATCCCGACCAGTGGAACGTGACGCAGTTCAGCAACGAAGTGCTGAATCAGTTTGGCTTTGACCCCAAAGCGGCGGGTATGGATTTTGCGGCGCTGAACCACGACACCCTTGCGGAAGCCATGGTGGAGAAAACGAAAGCGCGTTACGAGGAAAAAGAAACGCTTTTCGGTGCGCAGACTCTTCGCTGGCTCGAGCGCCATATACTTTTGGATGTTGTAGATGCCCAATGGAAAGACCATCTTCTTACGCTCGATCATTTGAAAGAAGGGATTGGCCTGCGCGGTTACGGCCAGAAAGATCCGCTCGTAGAGTTCAAGAAAGAAGCGTTCATTCTGTTTGACGCTTTGATGGACCGTATCGATACGGAGGCTGTCCGCTTCTTGTTCCTCATGCAGCCTGCCAGGCCCGAAGATGAGGCCAAGAAGATCGAACAACGTCAGCAGCGCCAGCAACGGGATTTACAGTTCCAGGCTGGACCGGCACAGGCGGAAACGGCTCCCAAACCTGTTCGCGCCGCAGCGAAAGTTGGGCGCAACGATCCCTGTCCCTGCGGCTCGGGCAAGAAGTACAAGAAGTGCCACGGCACGGCCGCCTAGTTCCTTAAACTTCGTGCTCACCTGAAGGGATCGTTTCCGTCTGAACTTTTTTCCGACATATTGCGTACCTCTTGCGTAGACATGACCAATTCGCATAGGAGGAAAATGATGAAAGTTCGCGCGTGCACATTTTCGGGATTTCTCGTAATGGTGGCATTGGCCGTTGCTATCGCCACGTCTCCGGTTTTAGCCGGAAGCAGCGACGGACATTTTGATCGCACGTTGAATGTAACCGGCGCCGTAGATTTGGACGTGCAAACTGGTTCTGGTGACATAACATTACGAACAGGTGATTCCACCAAAGTGGAAATTCACGCCAAGATTCACGGAAGCGGCTGGGGAGATGTTGAGCAGCGTATCCACGAAATCGAGAACAATCCGCCCGTCGAACAAAGCGGTAATACGATTCGCATAGGGCACATCGAAAACCGCGATTGGAAACACAACATCTCCATTAGCTACGAACTGATTGTGCCGTCACAGACGAAACTTCGGTCTGAATCCGGATCGGGCGATCAACGAGCGGACGGGATCAGCGGTCCGGCCGATATGAACAGCGGCTCCGGTAGTTTGCATGTGAAGAACATTGGCGGCGAGGTGCGGGCGCGAACGGGATCGGGCGATATTGAACTGGACACGGTTCGCGGAGATGCACACGCATCAGCCGGAAGCGGAACGATACGAGCGGTTGGGATCGGTGGCGGGTTGATCGCGTCGAGCGGCAGCGGCGACGTGAAATTAGAACAAACTGCGGCTGGGGATGTCGAAATCAGCACAGGTTCAGGCGATGTGGAGATGAAAGGCGTGAAGGGCGGAGCTAAGGTCACGACAGGCAGCGGAAGCATCATTGCTCAAGGTGATCCGACTGGCGACTGGAGACTCCATAGCGGCTCAGGCAGCGTGAGCGCGGATTTCCCGCCGCAAGCCGCATTCAACCTGGTTGCGCGAACCAGTTCCGGAAATATCGAGACGGCCCATGAAATAAGTGTTCAGGGCAAAATCAGCCCGCGAGAATTACAAGGCAAAGTCGGCGCGGGCGGGCCTTTGGTGGAACTCAGCACCAGTTCCGGAAGCATCGAAATTCGCTAACGCTGTTGAGAAAAGGGGCGCATTTGAGCGCCCCCTGATTTCTCGGTCTGTTGTGAGATGTTTCGGATGACGTCGACGTTTCGATACGCTATTGCGCTTTTCGGCGCATCTTCGCTTGCTTCCAAAAAAATGTGTTACTCTCTCGCTTAACTTGAGGTAATAACCACTCGAGAACCTGGGGTGTGTGATGGACGCGACTGTACCCGGAAAATGTCAAAGGGCCGGGTGTCCTAACTCGATTCCAACAGCGCTTGCCAGCGTACAGCTATGCCTGGACCATTTTGTAGATGAAGCTTTTGTCCGCACGGACTTGGCGCTGGAACGCTGCCGCGAAGGGTGCACCATTGATCCGGCCGGACTTCAATGGCTGCTCTCAGATGCGCTGACGATTGTGAAGAACCTGGAAGAAGGCGCGGACGAACCGAAGCCTGAGCAACGTGATCGCATGCTCGAACTGTTATTGATTCTCGCAAACCTTCACGAATACGTTGCGCACCATTCGGTACAAATTGAACGCCCCGCTTGAGCAGCATCGCGGCCACCATTGAAGTTCTCTTCATGAAAAAGCTCATGCGAAAGGGTTAACAGGAATCGTGCATAGCCGTCTTGCAATTTGACATTGGACCATTCAATCTGGATATCCCTTTCATTGGATGGTTATGTCCGACGAAAATCAGCCACGCGACCCTTTCAAGCCTGAGCAACCTAGAATACCCGGAGTGCCGGTTCCGCAGGAACGCTCGGTCAATACGATCAAAATTCCGAAATCAATTAAGCTAAACGTACCTGAGCTGGAAATGCCGCCTCGTTGGCTTACGCTAACGATAGTGGCTGCGGTCGCCGCCGGCATTGCAGTCGCCTGGTGGACTCGTTAGTCTCGGAAGAGTCCTGCCGAAGTAAGCCACCTGTGGGAAGCATGGTTCGATGGAATCGCAACGGTTCACAAACAAAAATGCTCCTGCCCTGCTCTGGCGTACCGGGACAGGAGACAGCGACTGCTGGAAACTCAGGCGACCAAGAAAGTTGTCGCGATAATCGAAGTATTTGCCGAGCCGACAATCATTGGCGGCACGCGCCGTTTCTTGACATTTTGGAATTTTCCCACTGGTTACGGTGCGCTGTTTGTTGAATCGTTGTTGAGCGCTTGCGTGCTGCTCATGAGTTGTTTACGATGTTGGTGCGAATGTTGGGCGAAACTATATCGCATTACCGCATCATTGATCCCTTGGGAAGCGGCGGCATGGGCCAGGTGTATCGCGCAGAAGACACGCGGCTCGGCCGTCAAGTGGCGCTGAAATTCCTATCCGAAGATTTGGCACGCGACCCTGCGTCTCTAGAGCGTTTCCAGCGTGAAGCCAGGTCCGCATCTTCCTTGAACCATCCTGGTATCTGCACAATTTATGACGTCGGTTCGCATGACGGCCGTCCGTTTCTGGTGATGGAGCTGCTTGAAGGCCAGACGCTGCGGGAACGCATTTCCGGACGGCCTCTCGCCACCGATGTTTTGTTGGATCTGGGCACGCAAATCGCGGATGCGCTGGATGCAGCGCATTCGCGCGGCATCGTGCACCGCGACATCAAGCCGGCAAATATTTTTATCACCAGCCGTTCGCAGGCCAAGATTCTGGACTTCGGACTCGCGAAACAAACGGCATCGCGACGCGTTGCGGAATCCGTTGGCGCCGGCCGAACGGCGACGGACATCACTTCAAACAATCTTCTGCTCACAAGCCCCGGTTCGGCGATTGGAACTATTGCTTATATGTCACCCGAGCAGGCGCGAGGCGAAGAATTAGACGCGCGCACCGATCTTTTCAGCCTGGGCGCGGTGTTGTACGAGATGGCCACGGGGCAGGCGGCATTTAACGGTAATACGTCGGCGGTAATTTTCGATTCGATTTTGAATCGAACTCCGGCCGCGCCGACGTCTTTGAATCCCAACGTGCCGCCGAGACTGGAAGAAATTATCGGCAAGTCCCTTGAGAAAGACCGCGAGCTTCGTTATCAAACGGCGGCGGAGCTTCGCGGTGATCTGAAGCGTCTTAAACGGGATTCGGACTCAGGGCGCGCTGCCAGTGGCAGTGGAAGTGCATGGGCTGGCTCAGGCGGCGGAGCACGATCGGATAGTTATCCGGCGCCATCGGCCGCCACAGCCGCTTCGGCGAGTGCACAGACTGCAGCCGCAGCGCTCATCCCTCCAAGGTCAGGTTGGCGCACTCTGGCGAAAATCGCTCCCCTGATCCTGGCACTTGTGGCAATAGTCGCTTTGTTCCTGCACTATCGAACGCCGCGCCACGAAAGCCCGTCATCTTTCTCGCAAATGACGATTACACCGGTAACTTCTACTGGCAATATTCACTCCGTTGCAATATCGAGTGACGGCAAATGGCTCTGCTATGTTGCGGACGAAAAAGACTCACACGCAATTTGGATTCGCCAGTTGGCTACAGGAAGCACGGTGCAGGTTGAAATTGGTTCTCCGGGAGAGATCGAAGGCCTTACATTTTCGCTAGACGGAAATTATCTTTATTTTGTGAAACAAGATGAATCTTCCGGGCTTGGAACACTCTTTCAAGTGCCTTCCTTGGGCGGCTCTCCACATCAAGTCATCGCCGATGTCGACAGTCCCATTAGCTTTTCTCCTGACGGCAAGCGTTTCGCTTTTGTACGTTTTTCCACCAAGCTAAAGAACTCAAGCTTGCTCGTTGCGAATGCGGACGGGGCCGGGGAGCAAACTCTGTTCACCGTTAATCGTCCGAACTTTTTGTCCGGCGCAGGTCCGGCATGGTCCCCAGACGGAAAGAGAATCGCAATATCAGAGAACCCGGACGGCGAGTTCAACAAGTATGCGATTGAGACCGTGGACGTAGACTCAAAGACCAAGACTCGGATCGGTTCAAGCGACTGGATCGTGCCAGACCAGATGGCTTGGCTACCCGAAGGGTCTGCCGTTCTTTTCCCTGCGCGCGTCAATAAGACATCTTTGAACTCTCAGTTATTTGAAGTGAGTTATCCGGGAGGCGAGTCGCGCAGAGTCACAAACGACTTGAATTTCTACATCGACGCCAGCATTACTTCGGATGGCTCGACTCTTGCCACAGTACAAGTGGGGCTCACCGGGAACCTCTGGATCACGAATTTCGGCAGTAGCGCGTCGTTGTCGCCACCACGGCAGATTACAAGCGGCATCAATCGTGCCGACGGTATTTCCGGAATCATTTGGGCTCCCGGGGACAAGATTATCTATGGGTACTACTCTTCAGGAGCACTTCGACTGGCTAGCACCTCGCCCGACGGCACAAATATCCATGATATTTCGCCAAGCGCCGAATCTTCCGCCTGGCTTTCCGGGTGCGGCGACGGGCGCCATTTTGTATTTAGCACGCGAGGTACAGGCGGAGGCAGCACTATATGGCGAGCGGATATCGATGGGACGAACGTCACGCAATTATCGACGGAAAAAATAGATGTCGAGCCGGCTTGCTCGCCGGATGGCAAATTTGTCGTTTACGTTAATGTCTCAGATCCTGTGAATCGGTTGATGAAAATCGCGATCGATGGCGGCACTGCGGCCGAAATCAGCAAGATGGAAGCGGAGAGTCCCACGATCTCGCCAGATGGCAGTTCGGTCGCGGTAGTCTACACTCCTGACCCCACCAAGACGACTAAGTTTCTCGCCATCGTTGGGCTAAACAGTGGCGAAATCCAAAGTACGTACGACTTATCCCAAGATGTCGTATTGAACGGAGACGGCGGCCAAAAGCTTGCTTGGACAAAAGATGGGCGCGCGGTTCTTTATCCGGCGAATAAGGATGGGATTGTCACACTGTGGGCCCAGCCGGTTTCGGCAACTGGTGCCAAGGCGGTTCCCGCAAAACAATTGATGAGCCTGGGAACGGATTTCAAGTGGGGCGCGTATGCTCTGTCGCCAGACGGCAAAAAGATCATCTACGCCAATGGGCATGTGGTCACCGATGCTGTGTTAATTTCACACTTTCAGTAGGTTCCCGATCGGAAAACTCATGAAAATCTCTCGTCGCGATGTCCTCAAGACTGCATCTGTAGCTTCTGGAACAATGGCTGCGAAATCGATGTTTGGACTTTCTCAACATCTAGCGCAGAACCAATCGCAATCATTGCCGGCAGCATTCGATAAATTGAAACCGCTGGGCGACCGCGTGAAGCCTATTAGCGCAGAAGAGTTGCAAGGCCGCATGGCACACGCACAGCAGTTAATGACAGATGCAAAGCCGCGGTTTGAAGCGCTATTTGTGACGCCAGGAACTACATTGTTATATTACGCGGGTGTAATGTGGTGGCCGAGCGAACGCATCCTTGCTCTCTTGGTCCCGCGCCAAGGAAATCCGCTGCTTGTTTGCCCGGCTTTTGAGGAAGGCCGCCTTCGCGAGCAGCTTCGCAATCCGATCGAAATACGCGTTTGGCAGGAAGACGATAACCCCTACGCGATTGCGGCAAAGTGGTTGGGTGAGCGCGGCATTCGCACGGGAAAAATCGCCGTGGAAGAAACCACGCGATACGTCTTTTACGATGGGCTGCGCAGCGCTCCTACTTCATTGGAGTACGTCAGCGGCGATCCTGTCACAGTCGGATGCCGCGCGCAAAAGAGCGAGCACGAACTTGAGCTCATGCGGCTTGCTTGTGACGCAACCTTCGATGTGTACAAAGCTACATTTGCGTCTCTCCGAGAGGGTATGACGCAACGCGAAGTCGCGGATATGGTTGTCAGTGGTTATGCGCGGATGGGACTTAGCGGCGAGGCCTCCGTATTCTTTGGGCCTTCCTCAGCGCTTCCCCATGGTTCGCGCGAAGAACAGATTTTGCGAGAAGGTATCGGCGTGATGATTGACGATGGCACCACAGTGGCAGGTTACCAATCCGATGTCACGAGAGTGGGCGTATTAGGTAAGCCACAGGACAAGCTGCAGCGCGCATTCGAAATCGTTAGGAGCGCCCAAGATGCAGCGCTAGCGGCGGCAATTGCCGGACGCGAGTGCGGTTCCGTGGACGATGCCGCCAGAAAAGTAATCACCGACGCCGGATTCGGTCCGGGCTATAAATATTTTTCGCATCGCCTCGGGCACGGAATCGGGATGGATGGACACGAAAGTCCCTACCTGGTTCGCGGCAACCGGACCATTTTGAAGCCCGGAATGACGTTTTCGAATGAGCCGGGCATTTACGTGGTCGGAGAGTACGGCATGCGTTGCGAAGACGACATGGTGATCGCCGAGTCAGGGGCGGCCCAGCTCCTTACCCGCGGATTTCAGCCTTCTCTTGAAATACCAATTGCTTGACGGTTCTCTGGGCTTCCGCTTACGGTCCTGCGCGTTAGAGAACTTCGCTCATGGAGGACTTGTTTAAGCAGAATTCTACTATTCTTGCTTCAGCCCAGAATCGATCCCCGCCCCTCTCTTCGGAAATGAACGCGCAATGGCCACCATGAGGGGGCGCAATCAATGTGATTTGCGGATTCTCTTGAATCGCGGAGTTTTGAAAAGGTCTGAATGGAACGAAAGGATCGTCCTGCGCTGTTAATATCAGAGTCGGGCGCCTGATTGCTGAAACCAGGTTTGAGGCGCTCGAGCGTTTGTAGTAATCCGCAGCATTCTGAAACCCGCAGAAACGTGCAGTCACCACCTCATCGAAATCACGCACGGTTTTAATGCGTCTGAAAGAGGAGAGTTCAAGCGGAAAAAGGTCGGGATATAAACTGGATTTGTAACGCATGTGTTCCTTCAAGCTCTTCACGAAATGGCGGTTGTATAAAAAATTTTGGGGTTGAGCGAGAGCATCAGCACATGCGGCCAAATCCAAAGCGGGAGCGATCGCTACAATTGCTCGCAGCTCGGGCGGTGCAGAATCGCCAAATTCTCCAGCCATCTTCAGAACCAAATTGCCGCCCATGGAGAACCCGGCAGCAAATATCTCGGGCAAACCGTCCTTCTTGATCAACTCGATCAAGACGGCCCCGATATCGCCACTCAACCCGGAATGGTAAAGCGTGGGTGTGAGCTTCTCCGTACCGCCGCAGTTTCGTTGATTTAACCGAATCACGTTAAATCCTGAAATGAAAGCTTTCTCGGCTGTGCCCGACATGTAGGCGGACTCGCTCGAGCCTTCAAGACCGTGAAGCAGAACAAGTGTAGGGTGCGTTTGATGGTTTTCCTGCCAGTGGCAGTCGCCACGAACTTGTGTTCCCTTTTCGACTTCGAAAAAGCGGGCATCGCTTTTAGGCAAGCGTGGAAACTTCCGGCGCCAAAACCTGCCGGCGATGGTCATCACATGGGGATTGCTAAGTTGCTTGTGGGGAACAAACTCTTTCACCTTCTTATGGTAGGGACTCAGAGTACGCCGCGCAAGGTGCGCGCGCTCGTCCTAAGATGGCCGACGAACGCGGCCAGCCTGGAATGTTAACACCGGTAAGATACCTGCCTAATGGGCGGTCATCGCGATAACAGCAGCGGCCACACGTTCCACTGGCAAACGAAAAGACGGCGGCGATTGCCCCCCGAAGCGCGGCGCGATCGAAAGTCCATATACCAAGTGAGGCAGATCATTATGCTAGATGTGATGCCAAGGCCCCGGAAGTTCACACCATCCGAGGGCATAACCTGGTTTCCTGGTCACACAATGGCATGAATTACTACGCTGTGTCCGACCTGAATACCACGGAACTTCGTCAGTTCGCGGATCTTCCTAGCAGATAACGCTTGTTTATGGCTTCATCGCGCGCCTTGATTTCGGCCTCCGTTAAGCCTAAAATCGTAAATTCCATAATGAAGGTCTTTCGCGACAAATGAATCTTCTCCGCAGCCCAGCGAATCCTGCTGGGCTTTGTTGTTTATGGCCGATTTATCGAGCATAGGAGCATAGATGATTGAAGGAGCTATTCCCGAGGGGCTGACGTTCGACGACGTGCTGCTCTTGCCCGGCAGGTCGTCCGTGCTTCCGGCGCAGGCCGATACGCGCACATGCCTTACGCGGACAATTTCGTTGAACATTCCTATCGTGTCCGCGGCGATGGATACGGTGACGGACTCGCGTCTCGCTATCGCCATCTCGCGGCAGGGCGGGATCGGTTTTATTCACAGGAACATGTCCATTGATCGCCAGGCTGAAGAAGTCGATAAGGTAAAACGCTCCGAAAGTGGAATGATTGTTGATCCTGTGACGATTGCGCCGGAGCTTTCCGTGCGCCAGGCTCTGGACATCATGAACAAGTACAAAGTTTCAGGCCTGCCGGTTACGCGAGGCGCGCACCTGTTGGGAATTTTGACCAACCGTGACTTGCGCTTCGAACGAAATCTGGACCAGCCAGTCAGCGGAATTATGACCAAGGATAATCTGGTCACGGTTCCCGTTGGCACAACGCTGGAAGAGGCCGAGAAAATCCTGCAGCGGCACCGCATTGAAAAACTTCTCGTGGTTGATGCGGATTTCAATTTGAAGGGTTTGATCACGGTAAAGGACATTCAGAAAAAGATTGAGTTTCCAAATGCCACAAAAGACGAGCACGGACGGCTTCGAGTGGGCGCAGCGATTGGTGCGACGGGAGACTTTCTGGAGCGCGCGCAAGAATTGGCGCGGGGAAGCGCAGATGTGCTCGCCATTGATACAGCCCACGGACATACGACCCGCGTGATGGACGCCATTCGCGCCGTAAAATCCAAGCTGCCGAATATGCAAGTGGTCGCTGGAAATGTGGCCACCGCGGATGGGACACGCGAATTGATCTCGTTGGGCGTGGATGGTTTGAAAGTTGGAATTGGTCCGGGATCGATATGTACCACGCGTGTGGTTACCGGCGCAGGCGTACCCCAAATCACCGCAATTCTGGAATGCGCGCGCGCGGCAAAAGACACGGGAGTGCCTCTGATTGCTGATGGCGGCATTAAATTTTCAGGTGACATCAGCAAAGCGCTGGCAGCGGGCGCATCCTCCGTCATGATTGGCGGGTTATTTGCCGGTACGGAAGAATCCCCGGGAGAAACGATTTTGTATCAGGGCCGCACATTCAAATCGTACCGCGGCATGGGATCAATTGGCGCTATGGAGGCAGGCTCCGCCGATCGTTACGCGCAAGAAAGCGCGGAGCGAGGTAAATCCGTCCCAGAAGGCATCGAAGGTCAAGTCCCGTATAAAGGCCCTCTGTCGGCGCTGGTGGAGCAACTGGTGGGCGGCCTGCGCAGCGGGATGGGCTATTGCGGCACGGCAAATTTGAAAGAGCTGCGGGAAAACAGCCAGTTCATTCGCATCTCGCAAGCCGGACTGCGTGAGAGTCACGTACATGATGTAATCATCACGCGGGAAGCCCCGAATTACCGCCTGGAATAATGTCACAGCCAGCCGAAGTAGATCCGTTAAACAACTTTCCGATCGTTGGGCCGGTCCAGTAACATGCGATGGCTTCAACGTTGGTGGCCAGCCCTGCTATGGGCGGTTGTGATATCTACCTTTTCTACCGGTGTGTTTACTTCAGACAATACCAGCCGGATCATTGTTCCAATTTTGAGATGGTTTTTTCCGCACGCCTCACCGGAAACCCTATTCCTCATTCATCATTTCGTACGCAAGATGGGTCACGTCACTGAATATTTCGTCTTGAGCCTGCTAATTTTGCGAGGAATCCGCGCGGGTAAACCCGGCACTCATTTGGGCTGGGCTCTTGTGGCGATCGCGATTGTGGCATGCTATGCGGCGCTTGATGAGTTTCATCAATCGTTTGTTCCAGGCAGAACGGCGGCAATTTCTGATGTGCTGATCGACACCGCGGGTGGAATTAGCGCGCAGATCGTTGTTGCCCTTGTTGTTCTTTTCGGGGATATCCGAAAGAAGCGGAGAGGCGATTCTTTGCCGCCGGCCGAGCCGAGCGCAATGTCTCCTCATTAATTTCAACGTTCATGAAAGGACGCCAATGTCACAACGCATTCTGAACAGCTTAGGGATTCTCGCGATGTTTGCCATTCTGAATTGCAGCCCCGTTTGGGCTGCTGGCGCACTGCATTACGAGCTGCGTTTCGAGCGTCCAAACACACATCTGATGGACGTGTCGATACACGCGGAAGAGTTGCAAGGACCAACCGTGGATTTCGCCATGCCCGATTGGGCGCCGGGCTCTTATTACCTGCAAAACTATTCTGCGAACATCCAAGGCTTTCACGCACTCGGCTCAGACGGCAAACAATTGGTTTGGCGCAAGACGGACAGCCAAACCTGGCGCATCGATCTTGCAGGTACGAAGGAAGTGACGATTTCCTACCAGGTTTTCGGCGATACGCTGCGTAACAATCAGGCTCAATACAACGAGCGACATGCGTTCATCGGCGGGCCGTCCGTTTGGATGTATCTGGTGGCAGGAAAAGAACGAGCCGTGGACCTTACTATCGCCGTTCCGAAAGGCTGGAAAGTAGCCACCGGGATGGAGCGCACTTCCGATCATACTTTTCGCGCTGCCAATTACGACTGGTTCGCGGACGCGCCACTGGAAATTTCAGATTTCGCCGAAAAGGATTTCCAGGTTCTGGGATCCACCTACCACGTGATCGTCCATGATGTGGAGGGGCAGAAGGATTTTACGAAGTTTGCAGAAGATATGGAGAAATTCGTCGCGACAATCGTGCCAATGTTTAGTTCGGTGACCGGCACAGCGCAAGCCGCGCCCTTCAAGGATTATTGGTTTCTCTTCCATGTTTGGCCGGGTACTGGCGGCGGATTAGAGCACCTGAATTCGACGCAAATTGACTTCTCGAAAGATTGGGATTCGCAGGAGCCCGTTCCGGGCTACGGCTCACAATACAATTTAAAACTATTCGTGACCTCACATGAGTTTTTTCACGCTTGGAATGTGAAGCGACTGCGTCCGCTTCCACTCGGTCCGTTTGATTATTCGCAAATGGTACATACGCCGTCGTTATGGATTTCCGAGGGTCTTACGAGTTATTACGGGGCTCTCGCGCTAGAACGTGCCGGTGTCATTACGCCCAAGCAATATCTGGATCAGATTGCCTATACGATCACAAAGTTTGAGCAGGATCCGGGCAGGCGCGAGCGCAGCATCGAAGACACAAGCTGGGATACCTGGTACAACGGCGATGTGGTCACGCAGGCGAATAATCTAAAAAATACAAATTATTCTTATTACGACGGCGGTCAAATCATGGGGCACATCCTGGATTTCGCCATCCGCAAGCATACGAATAATCAAAAGTCACTCGATGACTGGATGCGTCTGATGTATTCACGGTATGCCCTTCCGAAACCGGGGTTCGAGCCTGATGATGCGGTGAAAGCCGCGTCAGAGGTGGCCGGGACCGATCTGAGCAGTGTCTTCAGCAAATACATCAGTGGCAAAGAGCCAATCCCTTACGAAGAATATTTTGCTTATGCCGGAATTACGGTCGAGAAGAAGCTCGATACTGAAGAGCCCTGGCTTGGCGTCAGCCAGAGCAAAAGCGACGACGGTCATGCGAAAATCACTAATGTGATTCCGGGCGGCGCCGCTGATAACGCGGGGCTGGACCGCGACGACGTGGTTATCGGGGTTGACGGGCGCACGGTGGACGCAGATGGATTTTCCGAGACTATCGCGGATCACAAGCCTGGCGACACGCTGCGTATCACCGTGATCCGGTTGGGCATGGTGAAAGAAATTCCTGTCACCTTAATAGCTAGTCCTTATCCCACCTACACGTTGAAACCGATGGAGCATCCTAACCAAGAGCAGCAGGCGCTTTACAACAGTTGGATGGGAATCAGATAGAGGACTTCTTAATCTCCAAAAGATAAGACGGCCCGCCTAGCGTGTGGCTGGCGGGCCGTTCTTGATTGATTAAGATTAAATTACTTTTTAGCGGCAACTTCCTTTTCTTCTGGGACTTCTTCTTCCACCGCTTTTCTCGGTTTCTTTTCCTTCTTCTTTAGCTCAGAGCCAATGAACTCAAGAATTGCGAGTTCAGCGCCATCGCCGATGCGCCAGCCCACTCGAACAATGCGCGTGTAGCCGCCTGGGCGGTCCGCAAAGCGAGGAGCGAGATCGGAAAAGAGCTTCTTTGTGGCGCCAGGCGTGGTCAGGAACGAAGCCGCCTGACGGCGTGCGTGGAGCGAATCGCGCTTGCCCAGTGTGATCATGCGCTCGGCAAGCGGACGAGCCGCTCGAGCGCGCAGGATCGTGGTTTGAATACGCTCCTTCTCGATGAGGTTCGTCACGAGATTACGCAATACCGCGCGACGGTGCGCCGGCTGCTTTCCGAGTTTGGACCCTGATACGAGGTGTCTCATGATTTATTCCGCGGCCTAAAGCGCCCCGTGTTCCCCTTCTTCGGACGGCGGCGGAGCAGTCTGGCTTGGCAACGGCGGCCAGATGATGCGCCCGTGCTCGTCGAATTTCATTCCGAGGCTCAAGCCCATCTTTACCAGGATGTCCTTGATCTCGTTCAGCGACTTGCGTCCAAAATTCTTCGTCTTCAGCATTTCGGACTCAGTCTTCTGCACCAGTTCGCGCAGGTTTTGAATGTTTGCGTTCTTTAGGCAATTGTAAGAACGCACCGAAAGCTCCAGTTCTTCTACCGAGCGGTCCAGATATTCCAAGCGCGGGTCGCTGTAATTTTCGACCACTTCCTCCGGCAGGTCGGGCTGTTCTTCGAAATTGATGAAAATGCTCATATGATCTTTCATCAGCTTCGCGGCAAGTCCGATAGCATCCTGCGGAGTGATTGCGGCGTTAGTCCAAACTTCAAGCGTCAGCTTTTCGTAGTCGGTCATCTGCCCCAAACGGGCGGCTTCCACTGCATAGTTGACCTTGCGCACCGGAGAGTGAACCGAGTCGATCGGGATGTAGCCGATGGGCAAATCCTCGTCGAAGTTCCGGTCCGCGGCGACATATCCGCGGCCATTCTTTACGCGCAATTCCAACTCGAGCTTGCCACCTTCACTGACCGTCGCGATGTACACATTTTTATCGAGCACGGCGATGTCGGCATCCTCTTCGATTTTCGCAGAGGTTACCGGTCCGGGCGTATCGACCACCAGAGTGATAGTCTTCGGCTGGTCCGTATTCAACTTCAGCGGCACTTGCTTGAGGTTGAGAATGATATCCGTTGCGTCTTCCACCACGCCGGGAATCGGTGAAAATTCGTGAAGGACGCCCTCAATCCTGACTGCGGTAATGGCCGCACCCTCAATCGAGCTTAACAGCGCGCGCCGCAACGAGTTGCCAACCGTGGTTCCCCACCCGCGCTCAAAAGGCTGCGCGGAGAATTTCCCGTACTTATCGGTGAGTGTTTCCGGTTCTGCTGCCAAGCGCTTTGGTTTCTGAAATCCCTTCCACATATGCGACATTCCTCCTGGTTCGCCAGCGGCGAGCCCACAAACTATTCAACGTTGACGATCTTTTTACGCGCTACTTCGAATATAACTCGACGATGAGCTGTTCGTTCATCGGCGGTGTCTGCACGTCTTCGCGGCGAGGCATCGCCACGACGCGCGCCTTGAAATTTTCCCGGTCAATATCGAGCCACGGAGCGACGCCCTGGCTGTTTGCAAGGTTGCGCGCTTCCAGCACCATCGCGTTCTGGTGCATCTTTTCCTTCAGCGCGATGTCTTCGCCTACCTGCACGAGGTAGCTCGGAATGTTAACTTTGCGTCCCTTCACGCGAATGTGTCCATGCAGCACGAGCTGGCGCGCTTGCGAGCGCGAACCCGCGAGACCCATTCGGTAAACGACATTGTCGAGGCGACGTTCGAGTGTAACCATCAGGTTCGCGCCGGTTGGGCCCTTAGTGCGTTCCGCCTTCTCAAAATAGGTGCGAAACTGGCGCTCGAGTAAACCATAGGTGCGCTTAACCTTTTGCTTTTCGCGCAATTGAATTCCGTAACCCACCATTTTGGGGCGGCGGGATTGGCCATGCTGCCCTGGAACGAAATTGCGCTTCTCGATGGCGCATTTTTCTGTAAAACACCGCAGTCCTTTGAGGAAGAGTTTCATCCCTTCCCTTCGGCATAAGCGGCAAACTGCTTCACGATGTCTTGCCAAAGCCTTGTCTCCTTTTCTTAACTTCTCAAATCTCTCGACGCTCTATACGCGACGGCGTTTGGGAGGACGGCAGCCGTTATGCGGCACTGGCGTCACGTCCTTGATGGCATTGATATGCAAGCCCGACGAAGCCAGAGCACGCACAGCGGACTCGCGTCCCGCGCCCGGTCCCTTCACGCGCACTTCCACTGATTTCATACCGTATTGATCGCGCGCAACGCCGGCAGCGGTCATAGCGGCTTGCTGCGCCGCGTACGGGGTACCCTTACGTGAACCTTTGAAACCCACGGAGCCGGCCGAAGACCAACTTACTGCGCGGCCATCCGGATCGGTAAGCGTGATAATGGTGTTGTTGAACGTCGCTTGAATGCACACCACTCCGTGAGGAACGACGCGCTTTTCCTTCTTCTTGCGAAATTCTTTCTTGCGCTTGGTGCTCTTCGCCGCTGCTCCTGCTGGTGCAGCCGCTGCGCTTTGAGGTTCTTTTGCCACGCTGTTGTCTCTCCTATTTTCTCTACGCGTTTATTTCTTACTTGCGTGCCATCGTTTTCTTCTTCGCTGCAACCGCGCCCTTGCGCGGGCCTTTGCGCGTCCGTGCATTCGTATGTGTGCGCTGCCCACGAACGGGAAGATTTCGGCGATGACGCAAACCCCTATAGCATTGAATTTCAATGAGCCGGCGAACGTTCATCTGTGTTTCTTTGCGAAGATCGCCTTCCACGCGGCCTTCCGATTCGATGGCGGCGCGCAGATGAGTCACTTCTTCTTCCGTCAGATCCTTGATTTTTTTCGTCGGATCCACATTCGCCTTGGCGGCAAGCGAACGAGCGCGCTGTTGGCCAATGCCATAAATCGCGGTCAGCCCAACCCACAGCCGTTTGTTTGGCGGTAAATCAACACCTGCAATGCGAGCCATCCGTTTTCTCCCTGTTCCTAGCCCTGGCGCTGGCGATGTTTCGCGTTCACACAAATCACGCGCACTACGCCGCGCCGATGAACGATCTTGCACTTCATGCAAATTTTCTTTACCGATGCTCTTACTTTCATTTCTATTCTGTCCCTTCCTGCGCTAGCGGTCTTGCTACTTGTAGCGATATACGATACGGCCGCGCGTCAGGTCATACGGCGAAAGCTCCACTGCGACGCGATCTCCAGGCAGGATGCGTATGAAATTCTTGCGCATCTTTCCCGAAATGTGGGCTAGCACCTGATGCTTGTTCTCCAACTCCACGCGGAACATCGCGTTGGGAAGCGGTTCGACCACTGTCGCCATTACTTCGATGGCGTCTTCTTTTCCACTACCTTCATTCGATTTCTTTTTTTCCGGCTCTGGCCTTCGAATCATGTGCTCCTAGTTCAAACTCGATAAGATATCGTTCCCGCTTACCAGCACGGCCCGCTGGCTTCTCGCGGCCGCGTCAAAATCCAAGGTCCCTTGGCCGTGACCGCGACGGTGTGCTCGAAATGCGCCGAATCACTGCCGTCCGTCGTAACCGCCGTCCAATCGTCATCCAAAATTTTTACTCCCGGGCCGCCCGTATTCACCATCGGTTCGATGGCAAGCACCATTCCTTCTTGCAGCCTCGGCCCTTGGCCTGGCGAGCCATAATTCGGGAGCTGCGGGTCTTCATGCATCTTCGTTCCAATGCCGTGACCGACAAATTCACGCACTACCGAAAAGCCGTTTTTTTCAACCCACTGCTGTACCGCCGCCGATACATCACCAAGACGATTGCCGGGCCGAATCTTATCAATTCCCTGCTCCAGCGATTCACGCGTCACTCGAAGCAATTTCTGGCGTTCTGGAGCCACTTTCCCGACCGGCACAGTCAGCGCGGCGTCCGCAAAGTAACCATCCAACTCCACGCCGAAATCCAGGGACAAAATGTCGCCTTCTCGAACTTTTCGCGAAGAAGAAGGAATGCCGTGCACAACTTCCTGATTAATCGAGGCGCACACCGAGCCCGGATATCCCCGGTATCCCTTGAACGCCGGCCGGGCATTATGCTTCTCGGTAAACTCTTCGGCGAACTCGTCGAGTTCCTTCGTCGATACGCCCGGGCGAACAATCGTACGCATCTTTTCCAGAGCTCCCCAGACAATTTGCCCCGCCTGGTACATCTTCTCAAGCTCTTTCGGCGATTTACAGATGACCATCTCTCCCTGCCGCGCGTGCAAAAATCTCGTTCAGTGCACGACTTACTTCTTCAACACCCTTCGACCCATCGACCGTCTCGAGAACGCCGTGCTGCCGGTAATAATCCGCGAGCGGTTTCGTTTTGCGATCGTAAGCCGCCAGACGTTCCCGCACGATGTCCGGGCTATCATCCGAGCGCTGAATTAATTTTCCGCCGTCCACATCGCAAATTCCCGGAACCTTGGGTGGGCGCTCATAAATATTGTACGTTTCGCCTCCCACACTGCAGGTCCAGCGCCCGGACACGCGATGCAGCAGCGTTTCAGGACTAACATGAAACTCAACGACCAGCGGCTTTCCAAGTCCGCGGCGGACAAGAATTTTGTCCAGTTGCTCCGCTTGCGGCACGGTCCGGGGAAAACCGTCGAAGATAAATCCTTGCGCCGAATCCGGGCGCGCCAACCTCTCTTCGACCATCCCCATCACGATGTTGTCCGGCACCAGCTCGCCGCGTTCCATCAGCGGCTTTGCCAAGCGGCCTAGCTCGGTGCCGTGCACGACCGCGTCACGCAACATGTCACCGGTGGAAAGATGAGGCACTCCGTATCGCTTCGCTGCGCGATTGGCCTGGGTACCTTTACCGGCACCTGGCGGGCCTAAGAAAATCATAGCCCGATTGAGCGCCATGCTCACCGCCAACGGGCCACCATTAACTGCGACGGCCCCGCACTCGGCCCTTGCGAACAAACCCGTCGTAATTGCGCATAACGAGCTGCGCCTCGAGTTGCTGCACTGTGTCCATGGCTACGCCGACTACGATCAGCAGCGAAGTGCCTCCAAAATAAAACTGCACATTCAAACCGTCGAGCACGAATCGCCACATATGCTGATCGAACCAGTTGCCCACCAACCACAAATGTTGCAAGTGGATGCCCGAGATCATCCATTCGGGCAGCAAACAGACAATCGCGAGATAGATTCCGCCTACAAACGTCAAGCGGGTCAGTATCCGGTTGATGTATTCGGACGTATTACGCCCCGGCCGGATTCCTGGTATGAACCCGCCATATTTCCGCATGTTGTCCGCAAGCTCAGTCGGATTAAAAATAATGCCCACATAGAAAAATGCAAAAAAGATGATCAGCGTAATGTATATCAATGTGTAGAGCGGTTCGCCCCACTTGATTTGGTTCGCAAACTTTTCAAAGAACGGCGATTTTTTCTGGAAGAAAAGCGCCAATGTCTGCGGGAATGTCAGTAGCGAACTCGCGAAAATCGGCGGGATCACTCCGCCGGAATTCACTCGCAGAGGCAGATAAGTCATCTGCCCGCCCATTACTTTGCGGCCCATTACGCGCTTGGCGTACTGCACAGGTATGCGCCGCTGGCCACCTTCCATAAATACGATAAAAGCCACGACCGCTAACATCAGCGCAATTAGGCCGAGAAGAGCAATGGGTGTGAACGAACCCCACTGTTGCGTCTTCGCCTTCTCCCACAAGTCGCCGACTGCGCGTGGTAAACCCACGACGATACCGGCGAAAATAATCAGCGACATACCGTTGCCGATTCCGCGATCGCTGATTTGTTCACCGAGCCACATGATGAAAGCGGATCCGGTCGTCAGCG
>Ga0209007_1000211_pt1 | contig 30549 bp, 27 predicted proteins | sample JacPinW_OM1H0_O2_FD_187961 | JGI IMG/M metagenome (GOLD analysis project Ga0209007, IMG submission 187961) | Forest soil microbial communities from Algoma, Ontario, Canada - Jack Pine, Ontario site 1_JW_OM1H0_O2 (SPAdes) (version 2) | ecosystem: Environmental > Terrestrial > Soil > Boreal... | reverse complement strand
CCCGCCGCCTCGAGCTCGCGCTGCGCCGCGAGCGCGGCGCTTGCGCTGCCGAGTACCACCGGCTGGATGGGCGTGGCGGAGGCGCTCAACGGCACGCCCGCGGCGGCTGCCTGCTCGCGGAAGCGCGCGGTGAGCGCCAGCACGCGCTCGCGCCGCCAGCCTTCCCGCTGTGCGAGCGCGAGAGCGGCGCGGGTCGCGGCCGCGACCGGCTGGGGGAGTGCCGTGGTGTAGATATACGAACGCGACTTTTGCAGCAGGAACTCGCCGAGGGCGGCGTCGCCGGCGATGAACGCGCCGAACGATCCGAAGGCCTTTCCGAGCGTACCTATCAGCAGCGGCACTGCGTCCGTTCCCAACCCGTACTGCTCGAGCGTACCGCGTCCGGCGGCGCCCAGCACACCGAGGCCGTGCGCGTCATCGACCAACAGCCACGCGGCATGCTCTCGCGCCAGGCGCGCGAGCTCGGGGAGCGGTGCCGTGTCGCCGTCCATACTGAACACCCCGTCGGTGGCGATGAGCGCGGTGGCTGCGGCGCCGGCCTCCGCCAGGCGCGCGGCAGCGCGCGCGTCGGCGTGCGCGTAGCGACGCACTTCGGCGCCCGAGAGCCGCGCGCCGTCGATGAGCGAGGCGTGGCTGAGGCGATCGAGGAGCACGCGCTCGCCGCGTCCGGCGAGGGCGCTGATGGCGGCGAGATTCGCCAGATAACCGCTCGAGAACAACAGCGCGCGCTCCCGCCCCGTGAACTCGGCGAGCTCCGCCTCCAGGCGCTCGTGCTCGGCGCCGTGGCCGCTGACCAGGTGCGAGGCGGCGCTGCCGGCGCCGGTCCGGCCGGCGCACTCGCTCATGGCGGCCGCGAGCGCCGGATGGTGCGCGAGCCCGAGGTAGTCGTTGCTGCTGAAGTCGACCAGCGGGCGCCCGTTGAGGACCGGGAGGGAGCGCGCTCCGGCGCGCGCGAACGCCTCGACGGTGACCCGCACCCGCGTGAGCTCGGCCGCCGCGAGCTGCGCGAGGGCGGTCTCGAGCGCGCCCGCGGCCCGTTTCATGGCCTGCCCTTGGGCTCGCTGCCGCGCGCTGTCAGCCGGCGGCGGCGCGCGCGGCGGGCGCCGCCGGTCCCGCGGCCTGGGCGGTGAGCTTGAGCCGCTCGAACAGGCGGCGGTCGCGCTCGACGTCCGGGTTACCGGTGGTGAGCAGGCGGTCGCCGTAGAAGATCGAGTTGGCGCCGGCGAGAAAACACAGCGCCTGCAGCTCGTCGCTCATGCTCTCGCGGCCCGCCGACAGGCGCACGCAGGCGCGCGGCATCAGCACGCGTGCCACAGCGATCGTGCGCACGAAGTCGAACGGATCGACCTCCGGCGCGTCGGCGAGCGGGGTGCCCGCGACCTTCACCAGGCGGTTGATGGGCACGCTCTCGGGGTGCTCGGGCAGGTTGGCAAGCGTGCGCAGCAGCTCGGCGCGGTCGCTGGACGACTCGCCCAGGCCGACGATGCCGCCGCAGCACACCTTGAGCCCCGCGGCGCGCACCGCCTCGAGGGTGTCGAGCCGCTCCTGGTAGCCGCGCGTGGTGATGATCGCGCCGTAGAAGTCCGCCGAGGTGTCGAGGTTGTGGTTGTAATAGTCGAGGCCCGCGGTCTTGAGCTCGTGCGCCTGCGCGGGGCTCAGCATCCCGAGCGTGGCGCAGGTCTCGAGCCCGAGGGCGTGCACCTCGCGGATCATGGCGGCGACGCCCGCCAGCTCCTTCGGCTTGGGCGAGCGCCAGGCCGCGCCCATGCAGAAGCGCGTCGCCCCGGCACGCTGCGCGCGCAGCGCGCACTCGCGCACCTGCGCGACATCCATGAGCGCCTCGCGGCCGACGCCGGTGTCGTAGCGCACGCTCTGCGGGCAGTAGGCACAGTCCTCGGGGCAACCGCCGGTTTTCACCGACAGCAGCGTGCTCATCTGCACGCTGTTGGGCTGGTGGTGGGCGCGGTGCACGCGCTGCGCGCGGAACATGAGGTCGAGGAACGGCAGCGCGAACAACGCCTCGACTTCGGCGCGGGTCCAGTCGTGGCGCGGTGCGTCGGCGGGCAGTGCGTTCATGGGGCGGACCATGCCCGAGTGGCGGGGCCCATGTCAACGCGCCTGGGTGTTGGAAGTCGACAATCGGTCAGTTCGTGAACAAGAGGTCCGTCAGCGTCGCAGCAGGTGCACCGCGAGCGCCACCGCCACGGCCAGCGCCCCGAGCGATGCGATCAGGACCGCGGCGGCGGCGCAGTCCTTCGCCCGGCGCACACCGGGGCTGTCCTGCGGGTGCAGCTCGTCGGCGAGCTGCTCGAGAGCGGTGTTGAGGAGCTCCGCCGACAGCACCACCGCCGCGGCCAGCAGCACCAGCGCCCACCAGACCGCAGCCGGTCGCAGCAGCAGCAGCGCCACCACGGCGGCCGCGAGGCTCACGGCCTGCACGCGCAGGCTGGCTTCGGCGCGCACGCCGTGCGCGAGTCCCTGCAGTGCGAACTTCAGCCGCGCGGGGAACGATTGGTTCTTGTGATCGCCCGTGGCGGCTAACCTCCGCGGGCGTACACGTACTGCAGCAGGATCCCGACGAACACCGCCAGCCCGACGTACTGGTTGTTGAGGAAGGCGCGCAGGCAACCCGCGGGATCGCGGTTGCGGATCAGGAGCTGCTGCCACAGGAACAGCACCAGCGTGGCGCCGAGCCCGGCGTGGTACCAGCTCCCGAAATGCATGTCGTGGCCGGCCAGGTACAGCGCGTAGAGCATCATCGCCTGCATCGCAGCGATCAGCAGCTTGTCCATGTCGGCGAACAGGACGGCGCTCGATTTCACGCCGATCTTCAGGTCGTCCTCGCGATCGATCATGGCGTAGATGGTGTCGTAGAGCGCCGCCCAGATCACCGCGGCGAAGTACAGAACCCACGCCACCCGCGGCAGCACTCCGGTCTGCGCCGCGAACGCCATCGGCACACTCCAGCCGCCGAAGGAGATCCCCAGGTACAGCTGCGGCAGCGGAAAGAAGCGCTTGACGAACGGATACGAGACGGTGAGCAGCGCGCCAATGCAGGCGAGCTTCACTGTGAGCGCATCGAGCCGCGTGACCAGCACCAGCGCCACGGCGAGCAGCGCCGCGAACAGCACCAGCGCCTCGACCGGCGAGACGCGCCGCGCGGCCAGCGGCCGGTCGCGGGTGCGGCGCACGTGCGGGTCGATATCGCGGTCGGCGAAGTCGTTGATCACGCAGCCGGCGGCGCGCATCACCACCACCCCGAGCACGAACACCAGCAGCACCTCGGGGCGCGGCCGGCCGTCGCCCGCGATCCACAGCGCCCACAGCGCCGGCCACAGCAGCAGCCACGTGCCCACCGGCCGGTCGAAGCGCATGAGACGCGCGTAGTCGGTGGCGCGGCGCATCAACTGCTCCGAGAACGGCGCCTCGGGCGGCTTCATCGGCAGGTCGAGTTGCGGGGTGACGGCGGCCATGGCGCGGAATCTTAGGCCATCAGGCCACCCGGCCGTAACGCTCGCCGGCGCCGATCCAGCGCGCCGTGAGTGCCGTCACGTTCTGCGGATGGGAGGCGAGCAGCAGCTCCGCAGTCTGCTGCACGCGCGGCAGGAGATCGGCATCGCGCACCAGGTCCGCGACGCGCAGCTGCGCGAGGCCGGTCTGGCGCGTCCCGAGCAGCTCCCCGGGTCCCCGCAGCTCCAGGTCGCGGCGCGCGATCTCGAAGCCGTCGGCGGTGGCGCGGATCACCTTGAGGCGCGCGCGCGCGAGCTCCGACAGCGGCGCGCGGTACAGCAGTACGCAAGTGCTCGCCTCGCGCCCGCGCCCGACGCGCCCGCGCAGCTGGTGCAGCTGCGCAAGCCCCAGCCGCTCGGCGTTCTCGACCACCATGAGGGTGGCGTTCGGGACATCGACCCCCACCTCGATCACGGTCGTGGCGACCAGCAGCTGGATCCTGCCCGCCTGGAAGGCGAGCATCGCCTCGTCCTTCGGTCCCGGCGGCATGCGCCCGTGGACCAGCCCGATGCGCACGCCCGGGAGCGCCGCGGCCAGCTGCTTCGCGGTCTCCTCCGCGGCCTGCGCGCGCAGCTCGTCGGACTCGTCGATCAGCGGACACACCCAGTAGGTCTGCCTGCCGGCGCGGCAGGCCTCGACGATGCGCGCCACGACCTGAGCGCGCCGTTCCTGCGGCAGCACCACGGTGCGCACCGGCGTACGACCCGGTGGCAGCTCGTCGATCACCGAGATGTCGAGATCGGCATACGCGGTCATGGCGAGCGTGCGCGGAATGGGGGTCGCCGTCATGATCAGCTGGTGCGGCAGCCGTCCCTCCTTGTGACCTTTCTCCGACAGCCTGAGCCGCTGCTGCACGCCGAAGCGGTGCTGCTCGTCGACCACCACGAGCGCGAGGCGCGCGAACTCGATGCCCTCCTGGAAGAGCGCGTGCGTACCGACCACGACGCGCACCTCGCCCGAGGCGACGGCCGCGAGCGCGCTGCGCCGCGCGCGTGCCGGCTGCCTGCCCGAGAGCAGCGCCACCGGCAGATTGAGCGGGCGGAACCACTGGTGGAAATTGCGCCAGTGCTGCTCCGCGAGCAGCTCGGTCGGCGCCATGAGGGCCGCCTGCAGGCCGCTGCCGGCCGCCTGGGCGGCGGCCGCCGCGGCCACCACCGTCTTGCCGCAGCCGACGTCTCCCTGCAGCAGCCGCACCATCGGCACGTGCGCACCGAGATCGGTGCGCACCTCGGCGAGCACGCGCGCCTGCGCGCCGGTGAGCTGAAAGGGCAGCCCGCCGACGAACCGTGGCGCCAGTCCTGCAGCATCGGCGAGCGGCCACGCGGGATCGGTCTGCAGCGCGCGCTTTCTCTGCCTGAGCGTCAGGTGATGCGCGAGCAGCTCCTCGAACGCCAGGCGCCGCTGCGCCGGGTGCCGCCCGGCGGCGAGCTCGGCGAGTCGCGCGCTGCGCGGCGGGCGGTGCAGGTAGGTGAGCGCTTCCCCGAGTGAGGGCAATCCCGGCGGTAGTCCCGCGCCGTGCGGCAGCCACTCGCGCAGGGCCGCCCCCTGCTCATCGAGCGCAGCGTTGATCAGCGCGCGCAGCCGCCCCTGCGGCAGCCCCTCGGTGAGCGGGTAGATGGGAGTCAGCGTCTCATCGAGCGGGGCGATATCGCCCGCGACGCGCCGATACTCCGGATGCACCATCTCGAGCCCCAGCGGTCCGCGGCGCGCCTCGCCGAAGCAGCGCAGCCGCGTGCCGCGCGCCAGTCCGTGCTGCTGGCTCGCGGAGAAGTGAAAGAAGCGCAGCGTGAGCCAACCCGAGCCGTCGGCGATGCGGCTGACGAGCTGGCGGCGGCCGCGGTAGGCGACCTCGGTGAGCTGCACCTCGCCCTCGACGGCGGCGCGCGTGCCGGGCTCGAGCGCGCCGATCGGCGTCAGGCGCGTGCGGTCCTCGTACCGCAGCGGCAACAGGAACAGCAGGTCCTCGGTGCGCCGCACCCCGAGACGCTCGAGGCGCGCGGCGAGCGCGGTGCCGACTCCGCGCAGCGCGGTGACCGGGCGTGGCGCGTCATCGCGGGGCGGCGCGCCGGGGTCCCGGTGCGCGCCGGAGCTCACGCCCGCGGCAGGTACAACACGCACTCGATCTCGATCGGCGCGCCGCGGGGCAGCTGCGCGACGCCCACGGTCGAGCGCGCCGGGTAGGGCTTGGTGAAGTAGCCGGCCATGATCTCGTTGACCTTGGCGAAGTGCCCCAGGTCTATGAGGAAGATGGTGAGCTTGACCGCATCGGCGAGCGAGCCGCCGGCGGCTTCAGCGACCGCCTTGAGGTTGTCGAACACGCGCCGGATCTGCGCCTCGATGTCGCCGCTCACCAGCTGCATGGTGGCGGGGTCGAACGGCACCTGTCCCGACAGATAGACGGCATCGCCGGCGCGCATGGCCTGCGAGTAGGTGCCGATCGCCTGTGGGGCGCGGTCGGTATGGATCGGCTGGCGGCTCATCCGGGGGCTCCTTTATATATACAGCTCGGAATATAAAACACGGAACTGCAGCTCAGCCGCTGCGGTCGCTCTCGGCTTCCGGATCGCTCGCCGGCTCGTCGCGGGCGCGCGCGGCGATCGAGCGCGTCAGGCGCGTGACGTCCGGCATGCGGCGGATGACGCGCACCAGGCGCGCCAGATGGCGCCGGTCGCGCACCCGCAGCTCGAAGGTGAGTACCGCGGCGTTGCTGTCCTGCTCGTCGATCGAGACGTGATCAATGTTGGTTTCGGTGCTGGCGATCGACGCGGCGACTGCCGCCAGCACGCCGGTGCGGTTGGCGACTTCGACGCGGATCTCGGAGGAGAACAGCCGATCGGGCGTGGTCTGCCAGCTCACCGGCAGCCAGTTTTCCGGGTGCTTGCGGTAGTCCTCGACGTTGACGCAGTTCTCGCGGTGGATCACCACGCCGCGGCCGGCCGACAGGAACGCGAAGATCGGATCGTAGGGGATCGGGAAGCAGCAGCGCGCGTAGGTCACGAGCAGCCCCTCGGTGCCGGCGATGGCGAGTGGGGGCGGTGCGCCCTTGCCGCCGCCGGCGGCCGGCACCCCGGGCAGCAGCCGGCGCGCCACCAGCGGCGCCAGGCGCTCGCCGAGTCCGATCTTCTCGTACAGCTCGTTCAGGTCCTGCATGCCGAGCTCGCCGAGGGCCGCCTGCTGCACCTCCGGGCTCACCTCATCGAGCGGCAGCCCGAACTCGCGCAGTGCCTGCGACAGCAGCCGCGACCCGAGCGCGATCGCTTCCGAGCGGCGCAGCCCCTTCAGGTAATGGCGGATGGCGGTGCGCGCCTTGGCGGTCACGACGAAGTTGACCCACGACGGATTGGGCGTGGCGCCGCGCGCGGTGATGATCTCGACCGTCTGGCCGTTGCGCAGCACGGTGCGCAGCGGCGTCAGCCGCCGGTCGACCTTGGCGGCGACGCAGCGATTGCCGATGTCGGTGTGCACGGCGTAGGCGAAGTCGACCACGGTGGCGCCTGAGGGCAGGCGCAGGATCTGGCCCTTGGGCGTGAACACGTACACCTTGTCTGGGAACAGGTCGACCTTGACGCTCTCGAGGAACTCCTCCGACGAGCCCGCCTCCTGCAGCGACACCAGGTTCGACAGCCACTCGCGCGTGCGCTCCTGCTGGGTCGAGCCGCTGTCGTCGCCGGCCTTGTGTTCCCCGGCCTTGTATTTCCAGTGCGCGGCGATGCCGGACTCGGCTACCCGGTGCATGTCGGCGGTGCGCAGCTGCGCCTCGATCGGCAGGCCGTTCGGACCGAACAGCGTCGTGTGCAGCGACTGATAGCCGTTGCCGCGCGGAATCGCGATGTAGTCCTTGAAGCGTCCCGGCATGGGCTTGAACACCGCATGCACGGCGCCGAGCGCGCGGTAGCAGGTGTCGGGCGTGTCGACCACGATGCGGATGCCGTAGACGTCGACGATCTCGTTGAGGAGCGAGCGCTTGCGCTGCATCTTCTTGTAGATGCTGTAGAGGTGCTTCTCGCGCGTCTCGACCTGCGCCTGGATATTGCTCTTGAGGAGCGCGGCCTTCAGCTGCTGGTCGATCTTCTTCAGGAACTCCTTCTGGTTGCCGCGCGCACGCTTGAGCGTGCGCTCGAGCACCTGATAACGCCGCGGGTAGAGCGCCTTGAAGCCCAGGTCCTCGAGCTCGAGCTTCATGTTGTACAGCCCGAGCCGCTCGGCGATCGGCGCGTAGATCTCGAGCGTCTCGCGCGCGATCGCGCGGCGCCGCGCGAGTGCCATCGCCTCGATGGTGCGCATGTTGTGCATGCGGTCGGCGAGCTTCACCAGGATGACGCGCAGGTCGCGCACCATCGCCAGCAGCATCTTGCGGAACGACTCCGCCTGGGCCTCCTCGCGGCTCTTGAACTTGATCTGGTCGAGCTTGGTGACCCCGTCCACCAGCTCCGCCACGTCGGCGCCGAAGCGCGCCGCCAGCTGGTCCTTGGGCGTCGGGGTGTCTTCGATGACGTCGTGCAGGATCGCCGCCACGATGGTGTCGGCATCCAGGCGCAGGTCGGCGAGGATGGCGGCGGCCGCGACCGGATGCGCGATGAACGGCTCGCCGGAGAGGCGCTTCTGCCCTTGATGCGCCGAAGCGCCGAACTCGGCGGCGGCGCGTATGCGCTCGACCTGATCGGGGGCGAGATAGCTCCCGGTGGAAGCGAGCAGCTCTTTCAGCCCCGGAGTGCGTCTGCCGCCGGGAAGCAGTCCCAGGAGCGAAGACGCATAGTCCATGTGACCGGCGCGGGCGTCAGTCTCCGAGGCCGAACTGCGGGGCGCGGAAAGTGGACTGGTTTTCCGCGTCGGGCACAGCGGGCTCGGGCGCAGGCTCGGGCTCGCGCAGCATCTCCGCGGTCACGTTGCCGGCGGCGATCTCGCGCAGCGCGACCACCGTCGGCTTGTCGTTCTCGAGCGGAACGGTCGCTTCGGCCCCGTTGGCGAGCCGCCGCGAGCGCTGCGCCGCGAGCAGCACCAGCTGGAACAGGTTGTCGACGTTCTGCAGACAGTCTTCTACGGTGATTCGGGCCATGGTCGGATGATAGCTGGAGCGCGCCACAAGCCGCGCGCAGGGTTTATCACTATACGCGAAAAGAGCCACCTCCGCCCAGCCCGCCGCGGGGGGCGCCGCGCCGCCGCGCCGTGCGCGCCCGTTAAGCGGGAGCTGCCGCCTGCCGCGGGAGGAACCGTCCGACCAGCGCGAACAGGACGGGGTTGAGCACAATGGAGAACAGCGCGCCGGCCACGATGTAACTCTGGCCCTCGGGCGGCAGGAGCTTGAGGCTGACTCCCATCACCGCGAGGATGAATGAGAACTCGCCGATCTGCGCGAGCGCGGCGGCTACCGTGAGCGCGGTCGCGAGCGACCGGCCGAGGAGGCGCACGATGACAACCGCGGCCACCGACTTGCCGACGACGACGATGGCAAGCACTTCGAGGACCTCGAGCGGGTGGCGGATGAGCACCGCGGGCTCGAACAGCATGCCGACGGCGACGAAGAACAGCGCCGCGAACATGTCGCGCAGCGGCTGCAGGTAGGTCGCGGCCGTGTGACTTTCGTCCGTGCCGCTGATCACCATGCCGGCGAAGAAGGCGCCGAGCGCCACCGAGACTCCGAACAGCTTGGCCGACCCGTAGGCGACGCCGAGCGCGAGCGCCACTGCGGCGAGCGTGAAGAGCTCGCGCGAGCCGGTACGCACCACGTGCGCCAGGATCCAGGGGAAGACGCGCGCGCCGACCAGGAGCATCAGCGCGACGAACAGCGCCACCTTGCCGAGCGTGATGCCGAGCGTGCGAGCGAGCTCGGCGGTGCCCGCAGTTGCGCCCTCCGGCCCTGGCGCGCCGAGGACGGTGGCGAGCACCGGCAGCAGCACCAGGATCAGCACCGTGATCAGGTCCTCGATCACGAGCCAGCCGACGGCGATGCGGCCGTCCTCGCTCGCCAGCGTTCCCTGCTGCTCGAGCGCCCGCAGCAGCACCACCGTGCTCGCCACCGAGAGCGCCAGCGCGAAGATGAGCGCGCCGCCGGGCGGCCAGCCCCAGAAATGGGCGACGCCCATGCCGAGCGCGGTGGCCACCGCGATCTGGGCGAGCGCGCCGGGAACGGCGACGCTGCGCACGGCGAGCAGGTCGCGGAGCGAGAAGTGAGTGCCCACTCCGAACATGAGCAGCATCACGCCGATCTCGGCGAGCTGCGGCGCGATGTGCGGATCGGCGACCAATCCCGGCGTGTAGGGACTCAGGGCGACGCCGGCCAGCAGGTAGCCGACCAGCGGTGACAGGCGCAGCCGCACCGCCGCCAGCCCGAACAGGAAGGCGAATGCGAGGCTGAGCGCGAGCGTCGCGATCAGGGTGTCTTCGTGCAGCATCGGCCGTCCGCTGTCTCGCTAGGGCGCCGCCAGCAGCTCGTCGAGGAGCCCTGCCAGCTGTACCCGGTCGCTGCGGAACGCCTCGCCGCGGCCGGCGACGATGGCGGTGAGCTCGGCGAGTGCGCGCTCGAAGTCGTCGTTCACCACCACGTAGTCGAATTCACGGTAGTGGGACATGTCGGCCGCGGCGTCCCGCAGCCGCCGGCTGATGACCTCCGGGGTGTCGGTCGCGCGGCGCGCGAGCCGTTCGGCGAGCGCGTTCCGCGACGGCGGCAGGATGAAGATGCTCACGGACTGCGGCATGGCGCGCCGCACTTGCTGTGCGCCCTGCCAGTCGATCTCCAGCACCACGTCGTGTCCCTGCGCGAGCTGCCCATCGACGTAGGCGCGCGAGGTGCCGTAGAGGTTGTCGAAGACGCGCGCGTGCTCGAGAAACTCACCGCGCGCGGTGAGCTCGCCGAACTGCTCGGGCGTCACGAAGTGATACTCGCGGCCTTCGGCCTCCGTCGGGCGGCGCGCGCGGGTGGTGTGCGAGATCGACAGCCGCAGCTGCGGCAGGCGGGCGAGCAGCGCCTTCACCAGCGAGGTCTTGCCGGCGCCCGAAGGTGCGGCGATCACGAACAGCCGCCCGCGTTTCATGGTGCGCGAATATACGCCGGCGGCGCGAGGCCGGCGGCGTGCAGCTGCGCAAGCAGCGCGCGAGCGGCGAGGCCGCGGTGGCTCACGGCGTTCTTCTCCGCCGCGGGCAGCTCGGCCGCGGTGCGCTCGCCTCCCGCCGGTACGAATACCGGGTCGTAGCCGAAGCCGCCGCTGCCGCGCGGCGCGAGCGCGATGTGTCCTTCCCAGGTGCCTGTGGCCACCAGCGGCGCGGCATCGGCCGGTCCGCGCAGCCAGACGATGACGCACTGGTAGCGCGCCGCGCGTTGCGGCAGCGGCACCGCCGCCAGCTCCGCCATCACGCGGGCGAGGTTCTCGGCATCGCTCGCGCCGTCGCGCGCGTAGCGCGCCGAGTGCACGCCGGGACGCCCCTGCAGGGCATCCACCTCGAGGCCCGAGTCGTCGGCGAGCGCTGCCAGCCCGGTCGCGCCGGCGGCGTGCCGCGCCTTGATGAGGGCGTTGTCGCGGAAGGTCGCGCCGGTCTCGGGCACCGCGGCGACGCCGAGCGCATCCTGGGGCACCACCTCGAAGCGCGCCGCAGCGAGCAGTGCGGCGAGCTCGCGCAGCTTGCCGGCGTTGCCGCTGGCCAGAACAACCCGGCTCACGGCTCCTTGAGTGCCTGCACCTGCAGCGCCAGCAGCTCGCCGATGCCGTGCGCGGCGAGATTCAACATCGCATCGAGCTCGTGGCGCCGGAACGCGTGGCCCTCGGCCGTGCCCTGGATCTCGACGAACGCGCCGCCGTTGTTCATCACCACGTTCATGTCGGTCTCGGCCTGCGAGTCCTCGGCGTAGTCGAGGTCGAGCACCGGCACGCCGCCCACGATGCCGACCGAGACCGCCGCCACCTGAGCGTGCAGGAAGCTCGCAGCGATCTCGCGCCGCTCGACCAGCCGCTCGCAGGCCTCGGCGAGCGCCAGGTAGCCGCCGGTGATGGCGGCGGTGCGGGTGCCGCCGTCGGCCTGCAGCACGTCACAGTCGAGCGTGATGGTGCGCTCGCCGAGCGCGCGCAGGTCGGCGACCGCGCGCAGCGAGCGGCCGATGAGCCGTTGGATTTCGAGCGTCCGGCCGGTCTGGCGGCCGCGCGTCGCCTCGCGTGCCGAGCGTGTGTGGGTCGAGCGCGGCAGCATGCCGTACTCTGCGGTGATCCAGCCCTGGGCCTTGCCGCGCAGGAACTGCGGCACCGTGTCCTCGACGCTCGCGGTGCACAGCACCTGGGTGTCGCCGAACTCGACCAGCACCGAGCCTTCGGCGTGCTTGGCGTGCCGCCGCGTGAAGGCGACGCGCCGCAGCTGATCGTTGGAGCGTCCGGAAGCGCGCGCCATTGCCACTAGAGCCTGTTCACACTTGCGTTGGCTGCAGCGCAGGGCGCCAAAGTCGCGCCTAGGGCCACCCCAGGAAATCGCGCCCGCCATGTCAGGCGAGTTTGCGACCTGCAATCAAGACGCGCGATTTCCTGGGGATCCCGGCGCGCGCCCGGCAGCGAAGCTGATGTCCGAAAAATTGCCGCAGGCGATTTTTCCAATGGACTAATCCCCGAGCCAGCGCAGCGCCGCCACCGAGGTGTTGTCGCTCGCGGGTCCGGCGCGCTTCACGGCGCGCGCGCCGAGCTCGAGCAGCTTCTCGCGCAGCACGCCCGGCGGTCCGATGCCGGCCACCAGCTCCGCGTCCTTGAGCGGTCCCCAGAAGCCGTCGGTGCACACCAGCAGCACGTCATCGGGCTCGAGCGGCCGGCGGCGGCTCAGCGCCATGTCGGGCAGGATCGGGTCTCCGCCCAGGCAGCACTCGACGAAATTGCGCATCGGGTGGCTCTGCGCCTGCTCGGCGTTGATCAGGCCCTCGCGCAGCAGCAGCTCGACGTGACTGTGGTCGCGGCTGCGCGCCAGCAGCTCCTCGCCGCGCAGGTGGTAGAGGCGGCTGTCACCGACGTGCGCCCACCAGCTGGCGTGCTGCTGGATCAGGCACACCGCGCAGGTGGCGCGCGGGCGCTGCTCGAGCGGCAGCTGCGTGCCGAGCTTCACGACCTCCTCGTGGGCGCGCCCGAGCGTCAGGTGCAGAAAGCCCTGCGGATCGATGAGCGGCTGCGGCGAATGCCAGAACGCCTCGACGATCACCTGCAGGGTGACCTTCGCGGCGCGCGCCCCGTCGGCGTGACCGCCCATGCCGTCGACCGCGACCAGGAGCGCCGCGTGCTCGGCCACCGCGGCGGTGACCCGGTCCTGGTTCTCCTCGCGTCCCCCGAGGAGGCTGATATCGGCGTACTCGGCCTGCAAGAGGAGTTCCGTGCATCTGTTAGACTTCGCGCCGCTTTATATCACTGCGCGACGCGGGCGCGTAGCCGAGATCCTTCGGAGGCGGTCGCCGACCATGATCGCGAGCATGACGGGATTCGCGCGCCGCGAGCTGGACGGCGCCTGGGGCGCGCTGGTGTGCGAGCTGCGCAGCGTCAATCACCGCTTTCTCGAAGCGGGCTTTCGCCTGCCGGACGAGCTGCGCACGGCGGAAGGCGAGCTGCGCGCGCGGCTGGCGCGCCAGGTACGCCGCGGCAAGGTCGACTGCACCATCAGCTACCGGCGGCCGCAGCACGCGACCGCCCCGCTCGAGGTGGACGCGGCCGCGCTCGAGCGGCTGCTGGGCGCCGTGCAGCACGTGTCGCGCGCGGTGCGCGAGCCCTCGACGGTGAGCGCGCTCGAGGTGCTGCGCTGGCCCGGGGTGCTGCGCGAGGCGGCCGGCGACAGCGAGGAACTGCTGGCGGCGGCCGGCACGGTGTTCGACGGCGCGCTCGCCGATCTGATCGCGGCGCGCGCGCGCGAGGGAGAGCGGCTGCGCGAGCTCCTCGAGCAGCGCTGCGGTGCGCTCGATGAGCTGATCGCCGGCGTGCGTGCCCGCCTTCCCGAGGTTCAGGCGCGGGTGCGCACCCGCCTCAACGAGCGCGTCGCCGAGCTCGGCGCTGCGGTCGACCAGGAGCGCCTCGAGCAGGAGCTGCTGCTGCTGCTGCAGCGGCTCGACGTCGACGAGGAGCTCGAGCGCCTCACCGGTCATGTCCTCGAGGTGCGCCGGGTAATCGCCGCCGGCGAACCCGCGGGCCGGCGGCTCGACTTCCTCATGCAGGAGCTCAACCGCGAAGCCAACACGCTGTCGTCGAAGTCACAGGACCTCGAGACCACGCGCAGCGCGGTCGACATGAAGGTGCTGATCGAGCAGATGCGCGAGCAGGTGCAGAACGCGGAATGAGAATCCACCAGGCACCGCGCCCCGTGTGGATGTTGAGCAGCGTGGCGCGCTTAGGAAGCGCTACGGCGCGCGATCCGGGCGCGCCTCGTCCACCCAAGACCGAGCAACGCCAGAGAGAAGGCGAACAAGGCCAGCGTCGCCGGTTCGGGCACTTCGGCGAAATTGAACCCCGTTCCCTCGCTGGTGACCGTGAAGCTCACCATCGGATCGCCGGCCGACGCGAATTCGAAGGCTTCGAACCCGAAGTCCCCCGCCGGGAACGGCGGCAGCGGCTGCGGGTTTAGCGTCACGAACGAGCCATTAACACCACCGACGATGTTGATCATGACCGCGTATTGCTCGCCGCCCGGAGCGATACCGTCCATTCCGAACGTCGGGCCCGGGCCGCCCTGGGGCGGACGGAACGACACGGCGCCGCCCGCGTCCATTCCAAATTCGAGGATAAAATTTTCCAGCGTGCCGGCGGCCGGGCTCGGGGGGTAGGTGTAGAGCGGATCACTTGGGTTGACCAGGCTCAGATCCGTTCCCGGAGCGGGGAAAGGCGGCAGCGGCTGCGGGTTGAGACCGACCAGGACGCCGGGATTGATGGGAGCGGGGCCGAGAGTCGCTTCGATCGGCGTGCCGATCAGTTGGAAATCCGACGGTATGGTCACCGACGTGATGCCCTGTGCCTGCGCCGGGCCGACAGCCGTGATGCCGAGCGCGATCATGACGGCCAATAACGCCGCGAGCGGCAGCGCTCGTGCAGTCATTCTGGGATCCGTTGCGTCCATGACATGGCCTCGCTCGGTATGGGGGCGGTCACAGTACCGAGTGCAATATCCGCGCCATTGAATTAAGCCATTGAATGGAATAGTCCGCCGGCCGCGCGGCCAGCGCCGGTGTAAAGTCCGCCGACATCGCATGCTTGTACGCCTACCCTCCATGTCCGCGCTGATTGCTCCGCCGCTCGCTCTCTACGTGCACTTTCCCTGGTGCGTGCGCAAATGCCCGTACTGCGATTTCAATTCCTACACCCTGCACGGGGAGCTCACCGAGGGCGCGTATGTTGAACGCTTAGTGCGTGACCTCGGGGCGCAGGCCGCTCTCGTCTCCGGCCGCGAGGTGGTCAGCGTGTTCCTGGGCGGGGGCACTCCGAGCCTGTTCTCCCCGGCGGCCATCGGGCGCGTGCTCGATGCGGCGCGCCGCCACCTGCGGCTGGCCGGCGATTGCGAGGTGACGCTGGAGGCGAATCCCGGGACCATCGAGCGCGGGCGTTTCGCCGAATACCGCGCCGCGGGCGTGACGCGGGTGTCGCTCGGTGCGCAGACCTTCGATGCGCAGCGGCTCGCGAGCCTCGGGCGCATCCACTCTCCGCAGGAGACGCGCGTAGCGGCCGCTGAGCTGCACGCGGCGGCGCTTACCAACTTCAATCTCGATCTCATGTACGCACTGCCCGGACAGGACGTGCCGGGCGCACTGCACGATGTTGGCGAGGCGCTCGCGCTCGCCCCCGCGCACCTGTCGCACTATCAGCTGACGCTCGAGCCCGGGACGGTGTTCGCAGCTGACCCGCCGACGCTGCCCGACCAGGACGAGGCCGCGGCCATGCTGGACGCCTGCGGCGAGCGCCTGGCGCAAGCGGGCCTGGCGCAGTACGAGGTATCCGCCTACGCGCGGCCCGGGCGCCAGTGCCGGCACAATCTCAACTACTGGACCTTCGGGGACTACCTGGGCGTCGGCGCCGGCGCGCACGGCAAGGTCACATGCTTACCGCGGGGTGAGATCACGCGCACGGTGCAGCCGCGCGAGCCGCGGCGCTATCTGGCGGCCCCGGACGACTCCGCAACACGTCGCGTCGTCGCACGCACCGAGCTGGCTTTCGAGTTCATGCTGAATGCGCTGCGCCTCACGGCCGGGTTCGAGCTGACGGCATTCGAGGAACGTACCGGGCTCGGCGCGGCTGAGCTCGCGGCTCCGACGGCACCGCTGATCGAGCGCGGGCTCCTGGTGCGCACACCCGGGGGCTATCGCGCGAGCTCCTTGGGACTGCGATTTCTTAACGATCTGCTTCTCGAATTCCTACCCGAAACGTCGGAAATGTCCGATGGTTTTACATTGTCAATCGCCTGACCGCGGCGCCTCTCGGATCCCCGCGCGCCTTTATTCACAGGCCTTGAATGGCCCATCGCAGAATGAGCCAATTACACGTCAAAGTGGCCAATCCGCTGGACATGATGTCTCTAACGCATTGAAAGAACAGGTACAAATGCCTTGGTCGTTTTTTGATCAAGGTAACAAATATGCAATCTGATCGGGAAAATTCGGACTCCGGAATCGCCTCGTCCACAGACTTGTCCACAGCTTCTGTGGATAAGGAATCCGCGTCCTTGGCCCGATGCGCGGGCGCGCTTGAGACGCCGCCGGGGTGCCGGTACACTCCCGCGCCCTTTGGCCACGCCGAAACCGTCACGCTCAATCCGATCACGTTGAACGGACGCGCCTGAAACCCCATGTAGGGGATACCCAGGTCAGCCACCTTCATCCCGAGCCAGGTCCCGCCATGATAGCCGCCATTCATCCCGACTACAGAGAGATCACCGTCACCTGCACGTGCGGCAACACGTTCAAGACGAGCTCGACGCTCGGTCACGACCTGCAGGTTGAGGTGTGCTCGAACTGCCACCCGTTCTATACCGGCAAGCAGAAGATCGTCGACACCGCGGGCCGCGTCGACAAGTTCCGCCGCAAGTACGGCACTGCAGGGTCGACCGCGGCGAAGTAACGCGCTGCCGGCGCTGCAAGCGCCATCCCAACTCCCCCGTCCGGGCGAGCCGCCCGGATTCCTTCGGGCGAGAACGGCTCCCGCAGCCTTGATTGTGGTGCGGGGACCATGTAAACCTCGGAATAGAGGCGCGCGCCGCGCGCGCCGCCCGAAGGGTATCGAGCGCGGAATTCACGGACGCCCGCAGCCTCAATGACCGAGAAGAGCTTCGAACTCACCGACCCGGCAACCGGCCACCACGCCTCGCTCCCCGTGCGCAGTGGCACCATCGGACCCGCCGCGCTCGACATCGCCGGGCTCCACAAGGACCTCGGCGTCTTCACCTACGATCCGGGCTTCGGCGCCACCGCCGCCACCGAGAGCCGCATCACCTACATCGACGGAGAAGAGGGTGTGCTGCTCTACCGCGGCTACCCGATCGAGCAGCTCGCGGAGCAGAGCTCGTTCATGGAGGTGGCGTACCTGCTGCTGATCGGGGAGCTGCCGACCGCGAAGCAGCTGGAGGAGTTCACCGGCAACATTCGTTATCACACGATGATCAACGAATCGCTGCTGCGCTTCTTCAACGGCTTCCACCACAACGCCCACCCGATGGCGATGGTGTCGGCGGTGGTGGCGTCGATGTCGGCGTTCTATCACGACAGCATGGACAGCCATAACCCGCGGCACCGCGAGATCTTCGCCCACCGCATCATCGCCAAGCTCCCGACCATCGCCGCGGCGGCCCACAAGTACTCGCTCGGGCAGCCGTTCATCTATCCGCGCAACGACCTCGGTTACGCCGCCAACGTGCTGCACATGCTGTTCGCCGTTCCCTGCGAGCCTTACCAGGTCGATCCCGTGGCCGGTGAGGCGCTCGACCTGCTGTTCGTCCTGCACGCCGACCACGAGCAGAACGCCAGCACCTCCACGGTGCGCCTCGCCGGCAGCACCGGCGCCAATCCCTACGCGGCGATCTCCGCCGGCGTCTCGGCGCTGTGGGGCCCCGCGCACGGCGGTGCGAACGAGGCGGTGCTGGCGATGCTCGAGCAGATCGGCTCGGTGGACCACATCCCGAAGTACCTGGCGATGGCCAAGGACAAATCGAGCCACTTCCGCCTGATGGGCTTCGGGCATCGTGTCTACAAGAACTTCGACCCGCGCGCCAAGATCATCCGCGCCATGTGTCACCGGGTGCTGAGCGCGCTCGGGCGCACCGACAATCCGTTGTTCGAGCTGGCGCTGCGGCTCGAGGAGATCGCGCTCAGGGACGAGTACTTCATCGAGCGCAAGCTCTACCCGAATGTGGATTTCTATTCGGGCGTCATCTACAGCGCGATCGGCATCCCGCGCTCGATGTTCACCGTGATGTTCGCGATCGCGCGTACCGTCGGCTGGGTGGCGCACTGGCAGGAGATGATCTCCGATCCCGCCATGCGCATCGGCCGCCCGCGCCAGCTGTACACCGGTCCGACGCGACGCGATTACACCCCGATCGGGAAACGCCGCTAGGCTTCGGCGAGCAGCGCCTGCACCTCGAGCGCGTTCGCGCGCCGCATCGGGCGACCGTCCACCGGGCTCACCGGCGCCTGGCGGATGCCGAGCGGTGGGAACACGGTCGCCTCGATGGGCTGGTCGTCCACCTGGAAGCGCACGCTGGGAAGGGCGCGGATGCGCTCGGGGTCGAGCCGCACGCGCCGCTCGGTCACCTCGTGAGCGATTCCCCGGTCGAGGAGCTTGAGCGCCACCGACTCGGCGCGCTCGGCGAACAGGTGCAGCTGCACGTCCGAATGCAGAGTCGCCGTGCCCGCGAGCACCGCGCCCACCAGCCGCGGCTCGAACTCCTGTAACGCGCGCATCGCCGCCAGCGCCGCCCGGCGCTGCTCGCGCAGCGACTTCGCGTGCGCGGCGCCGCCGAACAGCCGCTGGTACTCGGCGAGCGCCGCCTCGATCTCGCTGTTCTTTGGCAGCAGCGCCGTGCCGTCGGTGACGCCGAAGCGCTCGGCCGCCTTGCGCTTGGCGACTCCGAAGTCCTGGATGCCGTGCTCGGCCATGAGGCGCGCGGCTTCCTGCGCCAGCACCCGCCGCAGGTTGTCAGCGCGCGTCGGGTGTCGCCTGGCGCGCATCGTCAGAAAATCGGCTCGCTGCTCGTTTGCGTCCCGGTGCTGGTCGGCATCGAGCCCGGCTCGCCGGCCTGCGGCAGGTGGTTCGCCATGAAGATCTCCGGCACGCCATCGGGGTTCTCCGCGCTTACCAGTGCGCCGCTCTCGGGCGAGATTCTGAGCGTGATCAGTCCGTCGGGCATCGAACGGTGCTGCTCGGGCACCCCCTTGAGCGCCTCGCGCATGAAGTCGATCCAGATCGGCAACGCGGTGCGGGCGCCCTCCTCGCTCTCGCCGAGCGGCCGCTCCTGGTCGTAGCCGACCCACACCGTGGCCACCAGGTTGGGGGTGAAGCCGTTGAACCAGGTGTCCTTCGCCTCGTTGGTGGTGCCGGTCTTGCCGGCGAGGTCGCTGCGGTTGAGCGCGAGCGCGCGCCGCCCGGTGCCGCTTCGGATCACGTCCGCCATCATGTCGTCCATGATGTAGGCGTTCTGCGCGCTGATGACCCGCGGCGCCACCTGCTGCGGCGGCAGCGGCGCGGGCTCACCGGTGGTGACGTCGCGCGGGGCGTCGGCGACCTTGAGCGGGCCGGGCGCCTGCGGCGCGGCGGGCTCGCCGCTCCCCTGGTCGCACTGCGTGCACACCATGCGCGGAGTCGCCCGCCACACCACCTGGCCCGAGGCGTCCTCGATCCGATCGATGAAATACGGCTGCACGCGGTAGCCGCCGTTGGCGAACACCGCATAGGCGCCGGCGAGCTCGAGCGGCGTCACCTCGAGCGTGCCGAGCGCCAGCGTCAGGTCATGCGGCATGGCATGGGGATCGAAGCCGAAGCGGCTCGTGTAGTCGATCGCGTTCTGGACGCCAATCGCCTTGAGGACGCGGATCGACACCAGGTTGAGCGAGTGCACCAGCGCCTGGCGCAGCCGGGTCGGCCCGCCGAAGGCGCGCTCAACGTTCTCCGGCCGCCAGGTTTCCTCGGCGCCGGTGGCTTCGAGCACGATCGGAGCGTTGAGGAACTCACTCGCGGGCGTGAAGCCGGACTCGAGCGCCGCCGAGTACAGGAACGGCTTGAAGCCCGAGCCCGGCAGGCGTCGCGCCTGGGTGACGCGGTTGTACTTGTTGGTGAAGTAGTCGAAGCCGCCGACCAGCGCGACCAGGCTGCCGTCGTTGGGGTCGAGCGCGACCAGGGCGCTTTGCGCCTCGGGCACCTGCGCGAGCTGCGCATGCCCGGCCAGATCGGCCACCACGTAGACGACGTCGCCGCGCGCTACCACCTGCGCCGCATCTTTCGGCTGCGGTCCCACGCTCTCGTTCGGCCCGGCCTTGCGCGCCCACGACAGGCCGTCCCAGTCGATATCGACCGGCCCGAACCCCTTGGCGTACGCCCGCACGCCGCGCTCGGCGACCGTCGTGACCACCGCGGGGGTCAGGTTGCCGATCGAGGCGTATTCGTTCACCAGGTCGTCGTAGTCGGGCGTGCCGTTCGCGGGCAGCTCGACGTGGCCGGCCGGACCGCGCCAGCCGTGGCGGCGGTCGTATTCGATCAGCCCGATGCGCACCGCGCGGTTGGCCGCGGTCTGCAGCCGGCCGTCGAGCGTGGTGTAGACCTTGTAGCCGGCGGTCTCGGCGGAGGCGCCGAAGCGCTGCCGCAGCTCGAGCCGCGCCATCTCGGCGACGTACGGCGCCTCGACGTCGTAGAGCGGTGCGTGCGCGCGCGCGTGCATCGGTTCGCGGTTGGCGGCGTCCGCGGTCGCCGCATCGATGTAGCCCAGCTCGCGCATGCGCCGCAGCACGTAGGAGCGGCGCTGAGTAGCGAGCTCGGCATTCACGATCGGGTTATAGCGCGACGGTGCTTTCGGCACCCCGGCGATGGTGGCGGCCTCGGCGACGTCGAGCTTGTCGAGCGGTTTGCCGAAGAAGGCCTCGGCCGCGGCGGCGACGCCGTAGGCGCGCTGTCCGAAGAAGATCACGTTGAGGTACACCCCCAGGATCTCCTGCTTGGTGAACTCATGCTCCATGCGGTAGCTGACGAAGGTCTCCTGGAGCTTGCGGCGGTAGGTCTTGTCGAGGTTGAGGAACATGTTGCGCGCCGCCTGCATGGTGATGGTGCTGGCGCCCTGGGTCTTGTCGCCGGAGATGAAGTCGACGAGCACCGCGCGCATCACGCCGAAGTAGTCGATGCCGTGATGCTCGAAGAAGCGCTCGTCCTCGGCGGCGAGAAACGCGTGCTTGACGAGGTCGGGGATCTGTTCGTAGCTCACCGGGATGCGCCGCTGCTCGCCGATTTGCGCGATCAGCGCGCCCGAGCGCGTGTACACGCGCAGCGGCACCTGCAGTTCGACGTTGCGCATCGCCTCGGTCGAGGGGAGCGAGGTCACCAGGTACACGTAGCTGCACGCGAGCGCGTAGGCCGCGAGAAGTGTGACGAGCGTCACACCGCCGGCGAGGATGAGCAGAGCTCTAAAGTAATTCCATTTCACAAAAAGCCAATCCCGTTGCTTGCGCTCATCTCAGGGGCTATGCATAGTACGCGCCGATTCTTGGGCAAACTCACCGAAAGGTGGGGACGCAAAGCCTCCGGTCTACGGGACGCAAGTACCTATGACAGCGGGGTTGCCGGTCTGAACGTTAACGTACTCCGCCGCGCTTTGACCACGCGCACGCGGGGCGCGCGGTTCGACCGAAATTCGAAGCAACGCCTGCCTCATATCCCGCCCGCGATGGTTTTCGACGTCCCCTCGAAGAGACGTTGGACAAGGCGCAACAGCATTCGTTGACCCGACCCGGGACCCCCGGGCGTGATGCTTTCGCCACTTCGCGCGCGTGCCGTCGGGGCACCCGGCGGTTGTGTGAGGCTGCTCACGTTCAATTTGACTTAGCGCTGATATATAGTGCGTCCGAGACTGATACAGGGCGGTCATTTTCAGGCGTAATCCCCTGAAAAGGAAATAAAAATGTTCCTTCTGCAGCGCAAATACCGCCCCCTGCTCGGACTTGACATAACGACTTCGTCGGTCAAGCTGATCGAGCTTGCCATGGCGGGGGGGCAGTATCGCGTGGAAGCCTATGCGGCCGAGCCCACGCCGCAGAACGCGATCAACGAGAAAGCGATCGTCGACGCGGAGGCGGTGGGCGAGGCGATCCGCCGCGCGGTCAAGCGCGCCGGCGCGAAGAGTGGTGAGGTCGCCATTGCGATCTCCGGCGACGCCGCGATCACGAAAGTGATCCAGATGCCGCGCTCGCTGCGCAGCGGCGACCTCGAAGCGCAGGTCGAGATGCAGGCCGACCAGTACATCCCCTTCCCGATGGACGAAGTCAGCTACGACTTCGAGGTGCTGGGGCCGAACGAGAAGGACACCGACAGCAACGACGTGCTGCTGGTCGCGACGCGCACCGAGAACGTCGAGCAGCGCCAGGCGGCGGTGAAGGCCGCGGGACTCGCCGCCAAGATCGTCGACGTCGAGGCGTTTGCGCTCGAGAACGCCTGCAAGCTGATGACGCACCAGATGCCCGACGGCGGCATCGACCGCACCATCGCGGTGGTCGACTTCGGCGCGAGCAGCACCACTTTCAGCGTGCTGCGCAATCTCAAGGTGGTATACACGCGCGACTTCGCCTTCGGCGGCCAACAGCTCACCGAGGAGATCATGCGCACCTACGGGCTCGCCATGGAGGAGGCGGGGCGCGCCAAGAAGGAAGGCGGCTTGCCCGGCAACTACCAGTCCGAGGTGCTCGATCCTTTCATCGACGACATGACCCAGCAGGTCAGCCGCTCGCTGCAGTTCTACCTTGCCTCGGGCTCCGGGCGCGAGCAGCCGGAGAAGATCCTGGTGTGCGGCGGCTGCGCCAACATTCCCGGAGTGGCGGAAGTGATCGCCAGCCGCGTCGGCATTTCCGCCGAGAAGGGCGACCCGCTCGGACAGATGAAGCTTTCCTCGCGCGCCAAGGCCCAGGCGGTGCAGCGCGACGCCACCGCGCTCCTGACGGCGTGCGGACTGGCACTGCGGAGTTTCGACTGATATGCCACGTATAAATCTACTTCCCTGGCGTGAGGATCAGCGCAAGGAGCGCAAGCTCGCGTTCATGGTGGCGCTCGGCGTCGCCGCGATCGCCGCGATCGTCACGACCTTCGCCGTCTACCTGATGTTCGACTCGATGATCTCCGGCCAGGAGCGCCGCAACGCGATGCTCACCGCGCAGATCAAGAAGCTGGACAAGCAGATCGAGGAGATCAACGACCTCGAGAGCGAGAAGCAGAAGTTCATCGCGCGCATGGAGATCATCGAGAAGCTGCAGCGCTCGCGCCCCGAGATCGTGCACGTGTTCGATCAGATCGTGAAGACGCTGCCCGACGGGGTGTATCTCACCGGCGTGCAGCAGATCGGCAGCGGCTCGGTCAAGCGCCTGAAGTTCGAGGGCGTGGCGCAGTCGAGCACGCGCGTCTCCACCTTCATGCGCAACATCGACGCCTCGCAGTGGCTGCGCAATCCAGAGCTCGAGGTGGTGCAGACCGGCAAAGGGCCGGGCTCGAGCTTCACGCTGACCGCGGATGAGGCGCCGGCCGCGGAAGCCAGCGACAACGGCAATGGCGCGGGTGCCGCCCGCAGCAAGATCCGCAAGGCGAGTCTCGGCGACGATTCGGGGGCGCGGCAATGAACCTGTGGGAAGAGATCCAATCGCTTGACCCGCGCGACCCGGGACGGTGGCCGCTGCCGATCCGCGCCGGGGCGGTGGGGCTCGCCTTCGTCGTGCTCACCGCGGCGCTGGTGTACTTCTTCGTGTGGAGCGAGCAGCGGCCCGAGCTGCAGCAGCATCAGGCCGAGGAGGACACGCTGCGCCAGCAGTTCAAGGACAAGCACTCCAAGGCCGTCAACCTCGAGGTCTACAAGCAGCAGCTCAAGGACATCGAGCGCTCCTTCGGCGCGCTGCTGCGCCAGCTCCCCGGCAAGACCGAAGTGCCGAGCCTGCTGGTGGACATCTCGCAGACGGGACTTGCCGCGGGCCTGCAGGAGAAGCTGTTCCAGCCCGAGGCCGAGGAGCGCAAGGACTTCTACGCCGAGAAGCCCATCAAGATCCGCCTGACGGGCAGCTACCACCAGTTCGGCGAGTTCGTGAGTGGGATCGCGGCGTTGCCGCGCATCGTCACGCTCGACGACATCAACATCAAACCCGACGGCAAGGATTCCTACGACGAGCTGTCGATGGAGCTCACCGCCAAGACCTACCGCTATCTCGACGAGGACGAGATCGCGGCGGCGGCGGCTGACTCGGACAAGGGCAAGAAGACCGTACACCGTTCGGCGCCCAGGCCGACGGGTTGAGGGTGAGGCACTCCTATGCATGAACGGACGTTCCGATCGCGTGTGCGCCTGCTCGCCGTGGCGGCCGCGTGCCTCGGGTACGCGCTGCTCATGGCCTGCTCGAGCGCCGACGACGATCTGCAGCGCTTCATCGAGGACACCAAGAAGGAGCCGGGCGGGCGCGTCGAGCCGCTGCCGGAGATCAAGCCCTACGAGACCTTCGTGTACGCCGACTCCGACCTGCGCTCGCCGTTCATGCCGAGCTCCCCGGGCGGCGGTCCGGGCAGCGTGCGGCCGGATTCCAAGCGCAACCGCGAATTCCTCGAACAGTTTTCGCTCGACACCTTGAAGATGGTCGGCACATTGAGGCTCGGCGGCGAGATGTACGGCCTGGTGCAGACCAAGGACGGCCTGGTGCACCGGGTGACCGCCGGCGAGCACATGGGCCAGGCCGAAGGGCGGATCACGGAGATCACGCCGTCGAAGATCAGTCTCATCGAGATCGTTCCGGACAGCCTCGGCGGGTACATGGAGCGGCCCGCGGCGCTCGCCCTTAACGAGTAACGGTTCAGCAGGGGGTTATTTCCAATGTATGCGTCCAGTCTGACCAAACGACTCCTCGGCCCGGCCGCCTGGCTGGTGCTCGCCGGGGTCCTCGGAATGCTCCCGGGCGCGCCCGCGCTGGGCCAGGATCAGCTGAGCCTACAGGCCATCGACGTGCAGCCCCTGCCGGGACAGCAGCTGCAACTGACGATGCGCCTGTCGGGACCGGCACCGCAGCCGTTGTCGTTCACCATCGACAACCCGGCGCGCATCTCTTTCGATCTGCCGAACACTACGCTCGCGCTGCCCTCGCGCCGCATCGACGTGCACGCTTCGGGGCTCGACACCATCCTCGCCGCGGAGACCAAGGACCGCACTCGCGTGGTGCTGAATCTCGACAAGCTGGTGCCGTACGACGCGCACGTCAGCGGCAACAGCGTGATCGTCATGTTGGGAAGCGGCTCGGCCGGCGCAGCGACTGCGGCCGCGACTGCCGCCGCCACCGCCCCCGCGATGGCCGCCGGCGGCGGCTCGAGCGCGCCGCGCGAGCTGCGCGCCATCGACTTCCGGCGCGGCACCGACGGTGCCGGCCGCGTGATCGTCAAGCTGTCCGACCCGCACATCCATGTCAGCCTGCACCAGGTGGGCAGCCAGATCGTCGTCGACTTCACCGACGCCACCGTGCCGGCGAACCTGACGCGTCGCTTCGACGCGACCGACTACGGCACGCCGGTTTCGAGCTTCGACGTCAGCCGGGCGGGCAACGGCGCGCGCATTGCGATCAGCGCCAACGGCGATTTCGAGCAGCTCGCCTACCAGTCCGACGATCAGTACGTGGTCGAGGTGGCGCCGCGCCGCAAGACGAGCGTCGCGCAGGATGAGAAGCCGGTGTACACCGGCGAGCGGCTGACGCTCAACTTCCAGGACATCGACACCCGCGCGGTGCTGCAGCTGCTGGCCGATGCCAGCGGCCAGAACATCGTGGTGAGCGACTCGGTCACCGGCAACGTGACGCTGCGCCTGCAGAATGTGCCATGGGACCAGGCGCTCGACATCGTGCTGCGCACCAAGGGCCTCGATAAGCGCAAGCAGGACAACGTCATCATCGTGGCGCCGCAGGCGGAGCTCGCCGCGCACGAGAAGGCCGAGCTCGCCGCCCGCAAGGACGTGCAGGAGCTCGCGCCGCTGCGCTCGGAGTACTTGCAGGTCAATTACGCCAAGGCGACCGACATGGCCGCGCTCATCAAGTCGCAGAACAACTCGTTGCTGTCCGCCCGCGGCAGCGTGACGGTCGATGATCGCACCAACACGCTGCTGCTGCAGGACACCGCCGACCGCCTGACCGACATCCGCCGCCTGGTGGCGACCCTCGATATCCCGGTGCGCCAGGTGCTCATCGAGGCGCGCATCGTGGTCGTCAACAACGACTTCGACCGGCAGATCGGCTCGATTCTCGGCTACACGGGCGTGAACAAGAACGGCTCCACCGGCCTGGTGACGACCACCGGCACTGCGGCCGGCACCGACCAGATCATGGGCTCGGCGCTCACCAACCTGCAGACCTCCAACTCGGTGTACCCGGTGTCGATCCCGACCGGCAGCAGCGCCGCCAACCGCTACAACGTCAATCTGCCGGTCACCAGCCCCGCGGGCTCCATCGCGCTCGGCATTCTCGGCAACAACTTCCTGGTCGACCTGGAGCTGTCGGCTGCCCAGGCGGAGACCCAGGCGAACGTCATCTCCTCGCCGCGCGTCATCACCGCCAACCAGAAGCCGGCGACGATCAAGCAGGGCGTGGAGATCCCATACCAGCAGTCGGCCTCGAGCGGCGCCACCACCATCCAGTTCAAGGAGGCGGTGCTGTTGCTCAAGGTGACGCCGCAGATCACGCCGGATAACCGCATCATCATGGATCTCGATGTGCGCGACGACAGCGTCGGCACGGTGGTGGTGGCCTCGGGCGGCGTGAACGTGCCGTCGATCGACACCCGCGAGATCGCTACCCAGGTGCTGGTGAACGACGGCCAGACGGTGGTGCTCGGCGGCATCCTGCAGACCACACAGCGCGAGGACGACACCAAGGTACCGTACCTGGCGGATATTCCGATCCTCGGGCACCTGTTCAAGAGCACTGACCACGAGGACGACCGCGACGAGCTCATGATCTTCATCACCCCGAAGATCGTTCACGAAGGCGTTAACGTCTACAACTGATGAGCTCGACGAGCAGCACCCGGTGACGGTGAATTGATCGCTTGAATCGGACCGCGCGGCCGCCTTCGGGCGGCCGCGCTCTTTTCGGTATGCTGCGCCAGAGATGCTCGACAAGCGCAGTGTGTTTCTGATCGGCCCGATGGGCTCGGGCAAGACCGCGGTCGGCCGCCAGCTGGCACGCTCGCTCGGGCTGCCCTTCTACGACAGCGATACCGAGGTCGAGCGGCGCACCGGGGTCGACATCCCGTTCATCTTCGAGAAGGAGGGCGAGGCCGGCTTCCGCCAGCGCGAGCGCGAGGCGATCGACGCGCTCACGCAGCTCGAGCGCATCGTGCTCGCCACCGGCGGCGGCGCAGTACTGCTGCCGGAGAACCGCCGCCACCTCGCCGAGCGTGGCTGCGTGGTGTATCTCGAGACCTCCGTGGCGCAGCAGGCCGACCGCGTGCGCCACGGCAAGCAGCGCCCGCTCCTGCACCAGGCAGACATTCCCGGCCGGCTCGGGGAGCTCATGGACGTGCGCTCGCCCCTCTATGGGGAGATCGCCGATGTCGTCGTGTCCACCGACGGACAGCGGGTGCGCGCGGTGGCCGAGGAGGTGCTGCGCAGGCTGGCCGCACTGCGCGGCGCCTAACGTATACTGATCCTGCGCGGATACGGCGAGGGCGGGCAGCGCGCCCGCTCGCGATCGCTTAAGTGTTGGCGCCTGCCCACGTGGATACCCTTAACGTCGAGCTCGGAAACCGCAGCTATCCGATCCTGATCGATGCAGGTCTGATCGGCCGCGCCGACGTGCTCGAGCGGCAGGTGCCGGCGCGTGACGTGCTGATCGTGAGCAATACCAGCGTCGCGCCGCTGTATCTGCCCGCGCTCGCCGCCGGCTTAGGCAGCCAGCGCCGGGTGCTCGAGGTCATCCTGCCGGACGGCGAGGCGCACAAGACGCTCGCGAACGTCGCGCGCGTGCTCGATGTGCTGGTGGCCAACCGCTTCGGGCGCGACTGCGCGATCGTCGCTCTCGGGGGCGGGGTGGTCGGCGACCTGGCGGGCTTCACCGCCGCCTGCTATCAGCGCGGCGTGTCGTTCGTGCAGGTGCCCACCACACTCCTCGCGCAGGTCGATGCGGCCGTCGGCGGCAAGACGGCCGTCAACCATCCGGGCGGCAAGAACCTGATCGGCGCGTTCCACCAGCCTGCCGCCGTGCTCGCCGACACCGCGACGCTCGCGACCCTGCCGCCGCGCGAGCTGCGCGCGGGCCTCGCCGAGGTGATCAAGTATGGCCTGATCTGCGATGCGGGATTCTTCGCCTGGCTCGAGGCGCACCTGCCGCAGCTGCTCGCCGGCGAAGCCGCGGCGCTCGTGCACGCCGTGCGCCGCTCCTGCGAGATCAAGGCGGCGATCGTCGGCCGCGACGAGCTCGAGCAGGGCGAGCGTGCGCTGTTGAATCTTGGCCACACGTTCGGACATGCCCTGGAGTCGGCGACCGGCTACCGCGCATGGCTGCACGGCGAGGCGGTGGCGGCAGGCCTGGTGATGGCGGCGCAGATGTCGCGCGCCTGCGGACTGCTTGCCCCTCAGGACGCGGATCGGGTGCGGAGCCTCGTCGAGCGCGCGGGGCTCCCGACCCGCATTCCGGGCGTCGCGCCCGGCGCGGCGCTCGAGCACATGCGCATCGATAAGAAGGTGAAGGGCGGGCGCATCCGCCTGGTGCTGCTGTGCGGTATCGGCGCGGCCTGCCTGACTGCAGACTATCCCGAAAGCGCGCTGCAGGACACGCTGCAAGCGTGCTGCGGGTGAGCGAGGCCGCCGTGAACGACGCCCCCGCCATCGCACTGCTCGCGCCCTACGCGGCGCACGACGCGCAATCGCGTGGCCGGCGCTATCCCGAGCCCAAGCCCGAATTCCGCGGCGAATTCCAGCGCGACCGCGACCGCATCATCCACTCGAACGCCTTCCGGCGCCTGGTCTACAAGACCCAGGTGTTTGTGAATCACGAGGGCGACCTGTACCGCACGCGCGTCACCCACTCGATCGAGGTGGCGCAGATCGCGCGCTCGGTGGCGCTCGCGCTGCGCCTCAACGAGGCGCTCACCGAGGCGATCTGTCTGGCGCACGATCTCGGGCACACACCCTTCGGCCATGCCGGGCAGGATGCGCTCAACGAGTGCATGCGCAGCTACGGCGGCTTCGAGCACAACCTGCAGTCGCTGCGCGTGGTCGACGAGCTCGAGGAGCGCTATGCCGAGTTCCCGGGTCTGAACCTCACGTTCGAGTGCCGCGAGGGCATTCTCAAGCACTGCTCGGCGCACAACGCGCGCGAGCTGGGGGAGCTCGGCGAGCGCTTCCTCAACCGCCGCCAGCCGGGGCTCGAAGCCCAGATCGCCAACCTCGCCGATGAGATCGCCTACAACAATCACGACGTCGACGACGGCATCCGCGCCGGGCTCCTGACCGTCGACGGGCTGCGTGAGACCCGGATGTTCGGCCGCCAGTACGAGGCGGTAATCGCGCGTTACCCGGGCCTCACCGGGCGGCGCCTGGTGCACGAGATCATCCGGCGCATGATCAACCACATCGTGGTGGATCTGATCCGCACCACCCAGGCGCACCTCGAGGCGGCGCGGCCGGGCTCGATCGACGAGGTGCGCGCCCAGGCGAAGCCGCTCGCGATGCTGAGCGAGGGCTGCCAGGAGGAGCATCTGGAGCTCAAGGCCTACCTCCGGGAGCATGTCTACCGGCACTATAAGGTGCTGCGCATGACCGCCAAGGCGCGTCGGACGCTTCAGGAGCTGTTCGACACCTTCTTTAAGGACGTCACTCTCATGCCCCCGGAGCACCAAGAGCAGGCCGCTCAGTCCGAGACCGCCCGCGGGCCAGCGGGCCGCGCCCGGGTAGTGGCCGACTACATCGCCGGCATGACCGATCGGTACGCGATCCTCGAGCACCGGCGGCTGTTCGAGCCGGGGGAGAGGACCTGAGGGTGTTGGGTTAGAGCGCTTCTTGCCCGCCTGCGCAGCCGGCCCCGGCTGTTGGATTCACGTAACTAATTGTTTCTCTTAAGTTTGCCCTGAAGGCTCGCCTGCCGGCCATGCGGCGGCTCAGCTCCCTCGCCGGTCGACACTGGTGCCGGACGTCCTGCCGGCACCGAACCTGATTCCTGTTGGGTCAGTGTTGGGTCCGCGAGCGCTCCCCGATCGCTCCGACCGGGGCGTGTTGCCTCTGTCTGCTGCGCCGCAGCACGTCGGAATTTCCGCACGAATTCACCGGAAATTCACAAGCGTCTACTTGTCATAACTGTATGAAAAAGCCCATTATGTGATGTGGGTCTCACTAATCCCTTCCTCGACCAAGCGGTCGAATTGGAGCGGGCTGCGCTTCCGCGCGCGGCTGCGACGCTGTTTCAGCCAATTGCCAGGATGTTGGTTCGGAGAGGCGTCGGAGCAAAGAGCACGATTGACATGATCAAGCGTGCCTTTGTGGCCGCGACAATTGAGGTTCTTGAAGAACGCAACTTTCCCATCACAACCCCGCGGATTCAGCTGTTTTCGGGACTCCCGGCGCGGGAGATCGACAAGATTCGGGAAAGTCTCGAACGGCCAGATGCAAATGAGCCCAGCGTAATCGACCAGATTGGTCTGGTGCTCATGACTTGGCACACCGACCGTCGGTACATCGTTCCGTTTACGGGCGCTCCCGCTGAGCTTGCGCTGGAAGATGACCCCCACCATCCAACGTTCAGCGGGCTGGTGCGCGAATGCGCGCCAACTCTTAACTGGTCGCTTCTTCTCGAGGAACTGATCCGCGTCGGTGCCGTCCAGTTCTTCCCAGATACAAATCGGGTTCGCGCACTCTCCCGCG
>Ga0209007_1000210_pt1 | contig 31078 bp, 26 predicted proteins | sample JacPinW_OM1H0_O2_FD_187961 | JGI IMG/M metagenome (GOLD analysis project Ga0209007, IMG submission 187961) | Forest soil microbial communities from Algoma, Ontario, Canada - Jack Pine, Ontario site 1_JW_OM1H0_O2 (SPAdes) (version 2) | ecosystem: Environmental > Terrestrial > Soil > Boreal... | reverse complement strand
GGAATTCAAGCAGGCCGCGAAATCGCGCTCTTCGATGAAATCTTCGGCCGCCCGCCCGCCGAGCCGTCGCTGCCGCGCCATCACGCCGATCACGACGCCGTAACGATCGTCTACACCTCAGGCACGTCGGGTGAGCCGAAAGGCGTCGTCCTGAATGCCGGCAACATCACGTTCATGCTCGGCTGCACCAACGCGCGTCTCGATCAGCTCATGGGCGGCCAGACCGAACAGGAAGCCGTTTTTCAGTACGCGCCGTTCTGCTTCGCCGCGGCGCGAATCCTGATGCTCACTTCCCTCTCCCGCCACACCATGCTCACGCTCTCGACGGACTTCACCAAGCTCGCCGAAGAACTGAAGCTGGCCGAGCCGCATTACTTCGTCAACGTGCCTATATTTCTCGAGCGCGTCCGCCGCCGCATCGAAGAATCGATTCAAAGGCGCGGCGGCTTCGCGGCAAGACTCTTCGAAATGGCCCGCGCCGGGTATTACCACCAGCGGGAAGGGCGCACGCGCCTGGGCGGCCTGCTCGCCCTGAACTTCGCGAGGAAAATGATGTTCCCGGCCATCCGGGCGAATATCGGCCCGAATTTGAAAGCATTGATCTGCGGCTCCGCTCCCCTCGCCGCCGATACGCAGCTTTTCTTCATGATGATCGAGATCCCCGTTCTTCAGGTCTACGGCCTGACCGAAACCACCGCGATCTGTACCATGGACGAGCCCCGCAAAGTCGAGCCTGGACGCGTGGGCCGCGCCGTCCCCGGAATTGAAATGACGGTTGCTTCCAACGGCGAAATTCTCGTGCGCGGCCCCAATGTTTTTCCCGGATACTGGCAGCGGCCCGCTGAAACCGCGAAAGCGCTCGAGGGCGGCTGGTTTCATACGGGTGATCAGGGCGAAGCCGACGATACCGGCAACTGGAAAATCACCGGACGGCTGAAGAATCTAATCATCTTGAATTCAGGACACAATATCGCACCCGAACCGCTGGAGCACGATCTCGCCGCCGCCCTGCCCGAGGCCCAACAGGTCGTCTTGCTGGGCAATCAGCGCAGCTTTCTGTCGGCGTTGGTAACCGTCGCGCCATCCGCGAATATCGCAGGCGCTACATCGCCACCCTCCAACGGCAACAGCGGGCTCAGTTTGGTGAAGATTCAGGCCGCACTCGACGCGCTCAACTCCGGACTGCCCCATTACAAACAAATTCGCGCCTTTCGCCTGCTGCCCGAGCCATTCACCATGGAAAACGGCCTATTGACTACCATGGGCAAACTGAAGCGCGATGCGATCGCCGCGCGTTATGCGGGCGAAATCCAGTCGCTCTACGAGAAAAAGACGGCATGAAGAATTTCACCGGCAAGGCGCTCTCGTGGAGGATCGCAGGCGGCACCGTCGAGCTCATGCTCGACCGCGCGCCGTGCAACGAAATCGGCTCGGCCACCCTGGCCGAGCTCGAACAATTCGTCGATGCGCTCGCAGCGGCAGGTGAAGACGCTCGCGCGCTAATTATTTCGAGTGCGCGTTCCGAGGGTTTCTGCGCCGGCGCCGACCTCCGCGAGCTTTTCGAGCGTTCGCAGGCCATGGCCCAACGGGAGCGTCTGGCGGGCGTGCGCGATTTCCTCGAGCGCATCCATCGCGTAATGAACGCCATCGACTCCGCGCCTCTGACCACCATCGCCGCCGTTCACGGTGTCATCTTCGGCGGAGGCTTCGAGCTCGCCCTCACCTGCGACATGATCATCGCTGACAAGATGGCCCGCTTCGCCTTCCCGGAGTTGCGCCTCGGCCTGATCCCAGGCTTCGGCGGAATCCCGCGCCTCAAGCGCGACATCGGCAATGCTGTCGTCCGTGACCTTCTTCTCACGGGCCGTAGTATCAACGCCGCGAAAGCGCAGTCGGCCGGACTCGTAAGCCAGGTGGCCGCCGAAGGTGACGCCCTGCGCGTCGCCCGCGCCACAGCCGCGCAGATCAATAAATTCGATTCGAAGACCACAGCCGCAGCCAAACGCTTTATCAAGTCCGTCCCGCACGACGAGTTGAAGCGCGAAATCGAAATCTTCTGCGACCTCTTCCTGCAGCCGGCCGTCGAAGCTGGCCTCCGCAAATTCGTCGAAAGCACCGACGCGCTGCCTTACTTGCCTTGATGTGTGAAAATAAACATCCATGAGCACACTCGAAAAAACCACCGACGAAATCCTGCAGCTCGCCGCCGCCCACTTCAAAGTGCCGCGCGAAAACCTCCGCGCCGATGACGACTTCTTCAAAACGCTCGGTATCAACAGCCTCCAGGCGCTCGACCTGCTCACGCGCATCGAGCAGCATTTCCACATCGAGCTGCCCGATTACGAACTGCAAGGCGTCAGCGATTTCCGCACGCTCGCCGAACGTATACAATCCCGCCTTTGATGCTGGATCTCAGCAAATACAACTGCCTCGGAGCAGCGCTCCACGCGGCACTGGATCGCTGGCCCGATGAGTTGTGTCTGATCGAGGCGGATCGCGACCGCGAAAACGCGCGCTTCACGTATCGGCAGTTCAGAGAAGTTGCATGGCCGCTCGCGAAAGCCATGCAGGACGCCGGCTTTGTGAATGGCACCCACGCGGCGGTCATTATGACCAATCAGTCGAAGTGGCTGATTTCCGCGTGCGCTATATTTTTCTGCGGCGGCGTTCTCGTCCCGCTCGATTACAAGCTCACGCCGTCCGAACAGCTTCAAATTCTTGGCCACTCGAAAGCCGAATTCCTGGTGACCGAATACCACGCGTGGCGCGCGATCACGCAGGCGCCGAATTTCGTCACGTTGAACGCTCGGGTTGTGCTGGTCGCGGAAACACCGCCGAACGCCGATCTCGCCGGAGCAGAGCGCTGGGAGCAATTCCGCGGCGCGGGCGAGCCGCGGTTCGTCCCGCGCGAGCGCAAAGATCCCGCGTGCATCGTCTATTCCTCGGGCACCACCGGGCGCCCGAAAGGCTGCGTCCTCACGCACGAGAATTATCTCGAGCAGTGCATGGCCGTCACGCCGGTTTTCCCTTTCTCGCCGCGCGCGCGCTACCTCAGCATCATCCCGACGAATCACGCCATCGACTTTATGGGAGGCTTCCTCATGCCGTTCACGGGCGGAGGCACCGTGGTGCATTTGCGCACGCTGCGCCCCGAATTCATCCGCGACGCATTCACGCGCTACAAAATCACTTACATGGCCGTCGTCCCGCTGATCCTCACGAATCTCCAGCGCGGCCTGCGCGAGCGTTTCGCGGCGCTGCCGCCGTTCAAGCGCAAGATGCTCGACGCTCTGATCGGAATCAATCGCGCGCTCACGCGAAGCCGCCCGCGACTCGGGCTCAGCCGTGTCCTGCTGAAAGACGTTCATCAGGCTTTCGGCGGCGGCCTTCGCGGGCTGCTCGTCGGCGGCGCCTTCACTGAGCCGGCCACGATCATGTTCTTTCACGATCTCGGCATCCCCATCTACAACGGCTACGGCTGCACCGAAGCCTGTACTGCGATCACGCTCAACGAGCTCAAGCCGTTTCGCCCAGAGACCGTTGGCCCCCCGGTCCGCGGTATGGAGATTCGAACGCGCAACACCGATGCGGACGGCATCGGCGAAGTGCTCGTGCGCAGTAAAACGGTCATGTCGCACTATCTCGACGATCCCGACATGACCGCGGAGACAATCGTCGACGGCTGGCTGATCACCGGTGATCTCGGTCGCATCGACGCCACCGGCCAATTGCAGCTTTTCGGCCGGAAGAAAAACATGATCGTCACCGAAGAAGGCAAGAATATCTATCCCGAGGACGTCGAAGCCGCGTTCGAGGGGATCCCGGCAAAGGAATTCTGTGTCTTCGCCGCAAACTACCTGTGGCCTGTGCGCACGATGACCGGAGAAAAGCTCGTGCTGGTGCTGCATTCCGATCCGGGCCAACCGATCGACGACAAGTTCATCGCCGGCGTCAGCGAACGAAATCGCCGGCTACTGAATTACAAGCGCGTCAGCGGCTATTTCGTCTGGGACACGGATTTCCCGCGCACCGCGTCGCTTAAGGTCAAACGCGCCGATCTCGCCGAACAGATTCGCGCGAAAATCGAGCGCGAATCCGTGGTGCCGCTGTGAAGGGCTTGCTGCCACGCGGCGGCCGCCGGGACCGGGTGGCGTGAGCGCGCGGTTTTTCGCGATCGTCAACCCCGCGGCCGGCGGCGGACGCTGCGGCAAGCTCGCGTCCGTGGCTCTGGACCGCGTTCGGAAGGCCGGAATCGATGTGGAAGTTGTGCAGACCGGCCGCGCCGGTGAAGCAACACTGCTGGCTCGCGATGCGTATGCGCGTGGCTACCGCAATTTTCTCGCGGTCGGCGGCGACGGCACGTCGTTTGAAATCGTGAACGGCGTTTTCCCCGAATCCGCGACCCAGGGCCGCGCGATGCTCGGATTTCTTCCGCTCGGAACGGGCAATTCTTTCCTGCTCGACTTCACCGTCGAAGGCGTGGACCACACAATCGGGGCTCTGGCCGAAAATCGTCATCGGGCTTGCGACGTGATCCGTCTGCAGCACAGAGACGGTGAAATTTACTTCATCAACATGCTGAATCTCGGCTTCGCGGCCGACGCGGGCGAGCTGGCAAACCGCCGGTTCAAACGGCTCGGGCCGACGGGCTACATTCTCGGCGTGTTCGGCACGCTCGCCGGACTGGCATGCTTTGCCTACCCGCACAGGCTGCCCGGCGCGGACGATTGGGACCGGCGGCCGCTGCTGTTTCTCGCGCTCGGCAACAGCAAGTACACCGGCGGCAAAATGCTGATGGCGCCGAACGCCAATCCTGCAGATGGAAAAATCGAGTACGTGCGTTGGTCGCCGTTGGGCCGACTGCGGCTGCTCTGGAATTTTCCCAGCCTGTTTAGCGGAGAGCACGTCAAGCATCCCCTGGCGTCACGCGCGGCGGTCGAACGCGTTGATTTTGATCTCGGCGGCTACGTGAACCTGATCGTCGATGGCGAGGTGCTGCGGCTCGATATTCGCTCAGCGGAAGTTCTGCCCCACGCGCTGGACGTGATCGTATGAGGAAAGCGTGGCTGACGATCCGGTCTGCCGTGCTTTGGGCGATTGCCGGAATCCACTTTTTCTTGGTGGGGCTCGTCATTGTGCTCGCTGGCCTGATCCTAGATCGCCGCAAGCACGACTGGATCAACCGGGGATTTTTTCGCAACATCATGCGGCTGACGGCGGTGAAGTTCGAAGTGCACCGGTCGCCCGGCTTCGACCCCACGCGGACAAGCATCTTCGTCTGCAACCATGTGAATATCTTCGATCCCTTCGTGATTTATTCGGCGATTCCGCAGTTCGTCCGCGGCTTCGAGCTCGAATCGCATTTCAAGGTGCCCATCTACGGCTGGATCATGGGCTCGTTCGGCAACGTGGCCGTGCCGGACGCGCCCACGCGGGAGAGCCTCGAGATCATGACGCAGCGCGCGAAAGCGGCCCTCGACGCCGACATCAGCCTCATCGCGTTTGCCGAAGGATCGCGGACGCGCGACGGGCTCGTGCACGAATTCAAGAAAGGAATTTTCAATCTCGCGCAGAAATTCGGAGTTCCCATCGTGCCGATGAGCATCGTCGGGTCGTACCAGTTTTTTCAGACCGGCCACTGGATGCTCTATCCCGGCAAGATCACGGTGATGCTGCACGACACGATTGAGACCGCAAACATTCCGCGCGGAAAAATCGATGAACTACGGCAGAAGGTGCAGGAAATCGTCTCGGCTCCGGTCGACGAGTCGTTGAAAGCGAATCCGGTCAAGCATTGATCCGTTACCCCGACTGAATTCCCAAGAAGGGAAAACAGAGGCACCGCTCCGGCGGACGAAGTGAAATGATCGATCAGAAAGATTGCGTAAGGCTCGCTTCGGGGAGCGAGCGGCCGGCGCGGAGCTCCCTCCAGGTGTAGAAGACACGGTGGATTACGGTGATCGTAGAGATGGTGGCGATAACCCACAGGGCAGGTGCCATACGGTTGAAGGCCCCGCCGAGGATTAGCAGCACCAAACGCTCGGGGCGCTCCATGAAGCCGACCTTACAGGACGGGATCAGCGATTCGGCCCGGGCGCGCGAATAACTCACCATGAAGGAACTTGCCATTGCGACGGCGGCGAGAACCATGTATTGGTTCCGGCCGATCAGCGTGTAGTAGACGACCAGCCCCATGTAGAGAGCGAGGTCGGAGTAACGGTCGAGCGTGGAATCGAGGAAAGCGCCGAACGCCGTGACCATGCCTACGCGGCGCGCCACCTGACCGTCGGCCATGTCGAGAAAGGCGGCCAGAAACAGAGACGCAGCCGCGGCCCTGAATTGTCCCATCGCAAAGAGTGCTGCGGCACACGAGTTCACGCCAAGAGCGAAAAACGTGAACATGTTCGGCGTGATCCCGCTGGCAGCGAGGCCGGTGACAACGTGTTGCAGGAGCCAGCCTGCGCCTTCGCCGATCCAGTATGTGATCGGGCGAGTTTGGTCTTTGGGGGCGTTGCCCATGCGCACAAAATGATACAACGGAAAGCGTCGAGCAAACAGCCGCTCCGGGACGCGTCAAGCTGAATCTCGTCTGGGTGCCCGCGCAACTCGCCTTTAACCTCGCGGAAATGACGCTATTATCCGCGAAGCAGCAGTCACCGCCGAGCCGAAAAGTCCGGCCTCAAGTACGAACTCCAGTCAGCACCCTAGGTCCCCCTCTACGACATGAAGACTCCTGCGAAGCTGAACGTGATCCAGGCGAATGCGCCGGAGGGTTCTAAGGGCCTCGGCGGCCATGTCGGCAAGGGCGGCCGCTGAGGTACAAGGAATTGATCGCACGGGGCGTCCTATTTACGAAGCGGTGTCCCTATTGCCTGGAGATCCATGCGGAGCGGGCGCAAGCGAACGGGAATTCAGCGAGACGGCGAAGGGATGGTGCGGGCGGTGGGAGTCGAACCCACACGAGCCGTAAAGCCCTGCGGATTTTCATGCCCGCTACGGCTTTCGCCGCCCTCGCCGTAGCGCCGTTAGCGCAAAGGCAGGTTTGTGGTCTGGACTATCCCTTCACCATCTCCCGTTCTCTGGGAATTAGGTGCTGCCCGTCTAGTCTCTACACCTTCCCAGCGAAAATTTCCGTCCGGGCTTGGCTCGGGATCGCCATTTCAGGTTTCCCCGAATTTGGGCAGTTCTGCATCGCCGGTTTCCCGTCGAGCACTCAAGTTTTCCTTAAGTCCGCTGCGTATGCCATTCCGCCACGCCCGCGTGGCTGCGATTGCCTATGATAGTGCAGCCTCTGGCAATTTACACCTCCGTTTCCGATTTGGGTTGTGCAGCGTCGGATCGCTTGTGGTTTTCTTTCTTCTGTCTTGGTTCGGGCCTCATGATGTTGTTCGCGACGGCGAAGATTGGTCTTGCTGTGCGGCGCATAGTGTTTCTCGATCGTCTCGACGCCAGTGCGTCAGTTTTGCACGACCTGGTAGATGTGCGCGCCTTCCATCAGGCGGAGACAAATGCACGCGTGCCTCAGGCTGCAAGCGGTGCGCGGCCGTCCGTCGCGGTCAACGCGCAGATTTTCCTCGTCCAGAATCGTCTTGAACAGCTCGCCCGGCCATTTTGGAAATATCAGGTCGGCCGGTTTCGGCAGACGCAGTTGCTCGGATTCGTTTGTCGCGGGGCTGGGTTCACCCGTCGGCTTCGTATGTGCGAGCAGGATGGAGTCCGGCTTTCAGGCGCTCGAACGGACGCACGGCTCCAGGCATGCCGGGCTAGCTGCAAGCAGAAGTTTCATGTGGGATCGCCAATTTCTTGAGGGGGGCTATGGAGGCAAATTCGACAAAAGAAAACTCAACACAGGGTTAGGAACTATTCTCGCCCGCCAGTAGGAATCGTCCGCGTTCCGCGTCTGCTGCGTTCCTGCGAGGTGCTCTGCTTCATTGCAGTGCCCAGCTGCACCAGCAACTTCCTCAGCTTGGCGCGCTCCTCAAGTTCCATGTCGACCACTTCAAACGCTCGCGCCTGCGTATTTGCGTCCCGTACGATCGTTTGCGCCTTCACCGGCTTCCCGCCGGCATTCAGGCGGATATCGACGATGCTTCCCGGGTGCAGGCTCTGCTCGCAGACCGCCACGCCGCCGCTCAGCGCCATCTCCGGAATTTCCAGCTGATAATTTTCCTTCAGGTTCGTCGTCATCGCCACCACGGCATGGTCCAAACGCAGCCGCGGATAGCGCCTCTGGCGAATGGCGGACGAATTCGGGTCCATGTCCAGCACCTCAATAGCCAGATCGGCCACGCTCAAGCCACTCTTCGGGATGAAATCCTTCGCCCATTCCGCGTCGATCTTTTCCAGCGCCTGCGCCGCCACCACACGCAGCTCGGAAGGATTCGCCCAGCGCCAGGCCTTCCGCGCCTCAGCAACCTTGCGCAACACCGCTTCCGCGCCTCCGGTGCGCAACCGTCCCAGCGCCTCGATGGCCTTCAGCCGCAAGAACTCGGTGGACCCGCGCGGCAGATCGCCTTCCGCAATGCGCAGCAACCGCATGTCGCCCGATTTTTCTCCGGCCATGCCGATCTCATCGATCGCCAGCGGACGAATCAGCGAATCCAGTAGATCGAAAATCTGCAGCAACAGCCGCCCGCGGTCCGGAGAGCCGCTCGCCGCAATCTGCCGCACCACCCGATCGTGCGCCGTGCGCTTCCATTCCTTCATGCGCACCGGCAGAATCCGCTCCACACTGTCCAGGTCCATCCGCACCAGGATTCCTACGGTATCGATGGCCGCGCCGGGGCTGCCTTTGCGAAGCTGCGCGCGAAGATGATCCAGTGCTTCGGGACCGAGAACTTCCATCATCGAAATCAGAAGCTCGCAGTCCTCGCGGAAACCCACGCGGCTGAACCGTATGGCCACCTGCTCGGCCGCGCGCTCCGGCATACGCCGCAACAAATCTTTCAATCCGGCGGGAACGCAGCCTTCCTTTAGCGATTCTTCGATGAATTCCGGCAGCCGGTTTTCCACGCCGATGCGCGATCCCAGGCTCTTCTTCGCTCCCGGCCGCTCCGATTCAATGTATTCGATCAGCTCGACCGAACGCTGAATCGCGGGATACGCCCGCGATTTCGTTGCTTCCTGCGACAATCGCACGAACGCCGCTCCGAACAGGCTCTGCAACTGCCCATCCTTCTCGTCCGCTAACTGCAATCCCAGATCGCGGATCGTATCCATGAAAAGCGATTCGCTCGATCTTGCGTAGAGACCGGCCAATTCCGGCAGCCCCATTGCTGTCTGTCGCCGCGCTTCCGCATTCTTGCTCGACAGGCCGTTCGCGTAGTTTTTCAGGACCTTCTCGGCGTCCTCCTTCTCGCCGCGCTCAATCATCTTCTCGACGTACTCGCGCAGCCGCACGCCCGGCACGCACCATGCATCCGGCCCTTCCAGAACGCTTTTCTTTTTCTCGTCGGGCACCTGCAGCCAGAAATCCTGCGCCAGCACATCCATATGCGTCTGCGTGTGAATTCCGGCAGCCGCCATTTTTTCCTCGTAGACGCCCAGGATTTTGCGCAATCCATCGAGTTCGCTGTTCATCTCGTCGAGCATCTGCCGCACCGCGTTCACCTTCAGGTCGCCGCGCTCGTAGCTTTCCAGCGCGAACCGCACCGCGATGTGCTCGGCCAGCTTCAGCAGCGTCGGCTTATCGGAGTTTTCCGTCGGAGCCTGCGCCGCCAGCGCGGAAAGCGCCTGGCTCACCGTGAATCGCGCGCGCCGCGGCAATGTCGAAAGCCGCGACTGAAATGCTCCCGGGTCCAATCGATCTTGCGAGGCGTCGTTCGTTCGCGCGATCTGCGCCAGCACCTGTAAAATTCCCTGCAATTCGTCTTCGTGCAGGGTCATCAGGCCCGTTTCCACCGCCATGGATCCGCTGCCCCCGCGTGCCGATCGCGTCGCGCGAATCCCTGTTGATGCGCTCGCCCAGCGGCTGTCCGATCCTTTGTGCGGACTGACTCCCGGAATCGTCCAGCCGCCACCGCCATTTCCAGACCCGTTGCCGCCCGTGCCTGTTTCACCGTTGCCCGCCCCTCCGCTTGGGACGACACTCGAAGCATCTCCGCTCAGCGCAACCGGCTTGGATGCGCCCCCTGCTCCCGCCTCAGAATCTTTGGTCAGCCAGAAGCCACCCGCATTCGGATCGAGCTTCGTTGCGGCCCCGCTGCCGCCGGCGGTTCCGCTTTCGTTACCGACGAAATTCCAGCCCGATGCCAGTGCTTCGCCCACGCCCGCCGCTGGGCCACTCAAGGTCGGTCCCGGAGTCCCCGATTTCGCCGCCGCATCTTTGTTCAGCCAAAACCCTCCGGCGTTCGGATCAAGCGGTGTGCCGCCTCCGCTGCCTCCGCTTCCGCCGACGATATTCCAACCGCTTCCCGCGAATCCGTCTCCCGGACCGCCCGCACCGTAGACCGCGCCGACCGGACCGCTGACACTCGGCACGCCGCCCGAGCCACCGCCGGAACTGCCGCTACCTCCCGAACCTCCGCCGCCAGGTCCGCCGCTGCCTCCGCCGCCTTTCTTCCCGTCTGCGGCCACGATCAACTGCAGCAGTTTTTCCGGATCGTTCAGCAGCTTGTCCGTCTCCGCCGAATTCATTCCCAGCGTCCGCGCCGCCAGCTGCGCCGCCATGGTCGATCTCGCCACCGCCGAATCCGCCGGCACGAAACATACTTCGTTCACGTGAATATGAGGATCGCCGTGCAGCGACGCCTTGAGCTGCTCGGCCAGCTGCGCAGGTTTGGAAGAAGACCCGGTGGGAAAGGAGCGGACGAATTTCTGCAGGCTCGCGTGCGTAAGCTTGGGAGAAAAATGGACGCTGGCAATTCCTGCGGTCGAAAGCATGCGCGCAAAGCTCTTCTCCGACGCAGCCGTGTCCAGCGGCGTTCCGTCGAGCAAAAGCTGATCGCCCGACACCGCCAGCAGCATGCCGGAGTCGTCGTCCTTACCCAGCGCTACCTGCAATTCAGACCACGCCGTGTCGTATTGCCGGGCCGTCCGCGGGTGCCCGAAGTCATACATTCTGGCGAACTTGAGCAGAATGTTGAGGCTGCGCACGAACGCCCGCGCCGCCGTCTGCCTCATGGTGTTGTTATCGCTCATATCCCTCAGCGATGCTCTGCCGTGCTAGAAATTCTGAGGGTGGAGGCGAGCGCGGACAATGGTACTAGTGTCCTTACGAACACTGCCCGGTGGTTCTATGCCACTGGTAGGAAGGAGGTTCCGGACCTATGCCCGGTGATGCGCCAGCCAGCCCTCCAGCTGGGTCACGTCGCGCAATACTGCGATTGCTCCGCGCTTTCTCAGCAAAGCAGCACGCGCGCTGCGGGCGCCGGCGCTCTGCGGCAGGATGCCGATGAACGGAATCTTCGCGGCCCAGGCCGAGAGCGCGTCGTCCACAATGTCGCCCAAATACAGCGCCTTCGCCGGATCGCGCCCGGCCAAAATCTTCAGTAAGCCTTCCGGGTCGGGTTTCGGCCGCCGCACGTCTTCGACGGTCACGATCTGCCGAAAAAACTCGCGCACCTGGCAGCGATCCAGCGTGTAATCCAGCTCCGCCGCCACACGCCCGGTAAACAGCGCCAGCTCGGCTCGCTTCGCCAGCCGCCGCAGGCTGGCGCGCGGCAACAGCCACTTCTCGCGCGCCACGTTTCCTCCCTCGCCGCCCTTGTCGGCCGCTCCCCAGTACAGCTCGACGAATTTCGCCTTCACTTCATCGTATTGTTGCTTGCCGCCCAGCGACTGCACCCACGCCGTTGAAAGCTTCCAGTCGTCGTTGAATCCCGAGCGGTTCTTCCATCGATGCAACTCCGCCCGCGTGACGCGCCGCTTCGTGAAATGCTCCACCGTCTCGATTACCGTCGTGTGAAACGATCCGCGCACGTCCACCAGCACCCCGTCGACGTCGAAGATGATCACTTCGGGCTGAAATTTCAATTTGGGCGCTGCGCTGCGCTCGCGGCGTTTGCGTTTCGGCTTTCGCTTGCGGCGGGATACAGCAGATTGTTCACGAATTTGCGTCGTCCGCTTCTTCCGAGGTTTCAACCGAGGTTGCGGAGCCTTCGTCTTCCGATTCTTCCGACGTGCGAACCGGATTCTCCGCGGCGACTTCCGCAGTCTCTTCAGCCGCGTCGCCGGCGCTTGCGTCCGGCGATTCCGATTCCGTCTCGAGCAAGTCCGAAGACCAAGCCTCGCCCGAAGTCGCCGCGGGAATCACGCGCTCGGGCTCGGCCGCCACGGTCGGCGCTTCCTTCGCTCCCGCAGGCGCCGCACTCGCGGCTTCCAACGGCGCGCTCGACTTCAGCGCCTCAAGCCGCTCGCCCAAAACCTCCGCGAGCAAATCGATCAGAGTCTTCGCCCCAGTGCCGTCGGGATCCTTCGTCGGGTTGTAACCGGCGACTTCGAGCGCCGCCATATGCTTCTGCTTCGCGAAAACCAGTAAAGCCTCGCGCACCTGCGCCAGCGTCAAACCGCCCTCGCCCGGCACCTTCGTCGCGGCAAACCCTTCGATCACGTCCACATCGAGATGCAAAATAAATTCGTTGCCCAGGCCGTGAATCCGCTCAATAGCCACCTGCGCCGCGGCTGCGGGACCAAGCCGGATCACATCCGCAGCAAGATAACGCCGCAGCGGCGTGCGATCCAGCACTTCCTGCTCCGCGGGATCGAGCCGCGCTACGCCGAAAAGCGCCAGGTCTGGCTCGCGGATCAGCGGCGGCTCGCCCCAGAATCGCACCAGCTCCGCCGCGCCGCGCCCCACGATGTGCGACACGACCATCCCATCGACGATACCCGACGGCGACGTTGCCGGAATATTCAGATCGGCGTCGCGGTCCATGTAAATCATGCTGACGTGGCGGAAATAACGGCGGGCGCCTGCAATCGTGGCCAGCGCGATCGAACAATCGCCGCTCAAAATCAGCGGCAGCGCGCCGCTCTTGATCGCCTGCTCCACGCGCGGCTTCAGCGCCTCGAGCGACTTCAGCACGCGACTTACGTTCCGCGCGCGCGGGCTTTCATCGTCCTGCGCGAAAACCTGGACCGGATCATCGCCCAGATCGGCGACTTCGTAGCCGATCGCGCGCAGACGGTCGATCAACCCAGCCGACCGCAGCGCCCCCGGCGCCTTCTCGTGCCCCGCCGACATCGCGGCCGCACTCGTGGGCGCGCCCAAAAGGACAATCTTGTTCGGCTGGCGGACGACTTTGACCGCCACAGTGGGACTCCTTATTTTATTTTGATGCGCCGGGACGAAGGCCGAACGACAAAACTAGTTCGCGGCCCGGCCGAGCTTCGCGGCCAGTTCCGCCGGAAGCGTGAACCGCACGTCTTCGCGAATCAGTTCGAGGTCCCGGTGATTCGTGAATCCAAATCCCGAAAGCCGCTGGCTCACTTGCTCCACCAGCACTTCCGGTGCGGACGCGCCCGCCGTCAGGCCGATCGATTTCACGCCTTCCAGCGCCGCCGCGTCGATATCGTTGGAGTCCTCGATCAGCCGCGCGGCCACCCCCGCGCGCTGCGCCACCTCCACCAGGCGGTTCGAATTCGAACTGTTCGCCGAGCCCACCACCAGAATCAGTTCCACTTCCCGCGTCAACGCTTCCACCGCTTCCTGCCGGTTCTGCGTTGCGTAACAAATATCGTCCGACGCCGGCCCCACGATCGATGGAAACTTCTGTCGCAGCCGCGCCACGATTTCCTGAGTGTCGTAGAGCGAAAGCGTGGTCTGCGTCAAAAACGCCAGCCGGTTCGGATCGGGCACTTTTAAATTGTCGACTTCTTCGACCGTGCCGACCACGATCGTCTGCTCCGGCGCCTCGCCCGACGTGCCCACGATTTCCTGGTGATCGCGATGCCCGATCAGGATCAGCGTGCGGCCCTCGCGCGCGAATTTCAGCGCTTCCAAATGAACCTTCGTCACCAGCGGACAGGTCGCGTCGATCACTTTCAGGCTGCGTTCCTTCGCTTCCGTGCGCACCCGCGGCGGCACTCCATGCGCGCTGAAGACCAGCACCGCTCCCACCGGCACTTCCGCGATCGTCTCGACGAAAATCGCGCCGCGCCCGCGCAGCTGATCCACCACGTAGCGGTTGTGCACGATTTCGTGGTGTACGTACACCGGGCTGCCGTACGCCTCCAGCGCCAGCTCCACGATATCCACCGCGCGCACCACGCCTGCGCAGAATCCGCGCGGCCGCACGCGCACCAAGGTCTTGGCTCCCGCAGTGGTCGCACCCTGAATGTGTGTGAGACTCAATGTCCTCTCCAGAATTCAGGGTAATATTACCGTAACCTCGGCGCCGCCGCCACTTCGTTCAAACTATTGTGCTCATTCCCGTGACCGGGGGCTCCGCTCATTTGCCCCAGGCAAACCATCCCAGGCGCCTTCCGCGAACGGCACGCCACTTGACTGGACGCCGGCGATGGCCTTTCGCACACCCTCCAAGGGTCGTTTGCCTTCGGCAAAGGAAGGACGCCGCCACCCCTACCCCGGTCGCACACGACCGAAGCTTCTTGGCCATAGCGTTGGCGCCCCTCGGTGGCTTAAATGCCGACCCGTCGAGGATTCATCCATCGTTTTCGCGCGCCCGGCGAATTTCGGAGGCCCCAAAAGTGCCGCACTTCGTTTGCGTGGTTGTTATTTGTTTTCAATAAGTTGCGGGCAAATCAGGGTGTTGTGGTGTCCCACCTAATTTCGCGCGGTCGCGATCCTGGAGCACCAACGGCAGAGGCGCACGCTGCTAAAGGACAGAGGCCGTCGAATCGCATCGGGTGCCAGCGATGCAAACCAAAGCAGCACGCCGGACTGATCGGGAGTCCAGACCTGACCGTCTCGACTCACACAACACTTCCTGGCTAATAGATTCGTCATGACGACGTCGAATATGCCAGCCGAATGCTGGCAGAACGTCGCCAACAGCAAGAGAGATCCTTCGACCTCGCTCAGGATAACGATGGTGCGAAAACAACGCCGCAGAACTGGCGGGCGGCGGCGTTACTTTAATGCGGCGGACCGGTGACGGAACGCGGGGCATTCGGATCCTGCGGGCCGCTGGGCCATTCGCGGGGGCCGTAGTGCGGAACGGGCCTGTCGAGTTCGTGGGCACCGAGGTCGGGGGCCCTGCCGGTGAAGTCGTCGTTGATGGTGGGGAGCAGGACGCCGGCGTCGATCGCGGGGTTCGGCGGCTGAAGTTGACCGACCGTCATCGGCGGCTCGGTCACGTGGGAGTATTTAATCGCTCCTCTCAAGCTGAAATCGAAATCCTCGGGGTTGTTCAGATGCTGCGGATCGTTTCTATCCGGCATCGTCACGTTGACGAAAATTTCGTAGCCGACGAGAACACTGTGCTGATCCTGCTTGGTGGCGTCCTGATATTCCTTCAGTGTTTTGAAGGTTCGCGTGACGAGCTTGCCGGAATAATCCGCGGCGATGGCGAAATCCGGAGAGGTCCATTCGAAAGACGTGGCCGCACCTGGATTCGAGTAAAAGCCGTTGTAGTCGGAGTCGGAATAATTCGTGAATGTGCGCAGGTTGAGGATGGGATCGGCCCATCCGTCGCCGAGGAACAGATTGTTGCGGAAATGAATGTTGGCAGCGGGACCCATTAGGCGGCCCTGGCCGAAAAACGTGTTCTGGTAGATCAGGACGCCGGCGGGTGTGTCGATCAGCTTCAGCGGGCCGCCGGTCGTATTGTCGTACATGACATTCTGATAGAAATAGAGCGGGCCGCCGAAGGTGGGCTGGGCGGAGAGCGCGCCGCCGGCTTCGTTGAAGCAGCGATTGCGGAAGACGCGGATGTTGTGGGCGCCGCCGTCGGCTTCGATGCAGTTGTCAGCCATGTTGTAAATGTCGTTGTTGTAGAAATCGATGGAGACCGGGACGCGGTCGCGGATTTCCTCGTGAGCGCCGTCGTTGACGCCGTCGGGATCCCCGTAGGTGGCGATGTCGATGCCGTCGTGCCAGTTGGCGACGTAGTTGTAGGCGACCACGTGGCCCTGGCCGTAGATTTTGATCGCGTATTCGGACGTGATCAGCGCGGGATAGCCGGGAAATTTCGCCCAGACCTGCGGCGTCCACCAGCTCTGCAATTTCAGCGGATCGTGGCGGCCGATGAAGACGTTGTCGGCGATGTAGAAATTTTTCGAGCCGGACCAGTCATCCTCCACGGCGCGGCCGACATTCTCGATGCGCGAATGTTTCAGCGTGAAGCCGCTGGAGCCGGCGATATTTTTGATACCGAGCAGGAACGCGACATTGGTATTCCTGACGGTAATCCCTTCGAAGTAATTGTAGTTCCCTCCCATGAGGTTGAAGAGATTCTGGCAGCCGTCGCCATCGAAAACCACCTCGCCATCGCCGGCGGACTTGATGACGATCGGTTTATCCGGCGTGCCGCTGGCGGTGAGGTAATACGTGCCGTCGAACGGAGTGCCGTACGCGGCGATGGTGCGATCGAAGCCGCTATAGACGAAGCGGTGATCCTGATACACGCCGGCGTGGACGAGAATGATGTCGCCGGCCTGGACGCGCGGCGGAAATGCGTTGGAGTGATCGGACTGATCGGAGCCGAGGTAATACGCGGCCATGATGCCGGTGAAAGACGGCTCCTGCTTCCCTCCTTTATAGCCGAAGGGATAGACGTGGTAGACGTGGCCGCCTTCGGCGGGCATCGGCTCCTTGCGCGTGCGGACGGTGATGGTGCGATGCGCGGTGCCTCGGACGCCGTCGGGATCGGTGAGCACGAAGCGGCATTCGTATGCGGTGTCGGGTTCGAGGTCGAGGATGCTGCCGGCGAACATGTTGGGCGCAACGTAAGTGAAATAGTGCGCTCCGCCTTCGCGGGGGAGGCCGCCGGGGACTTGCTCGTGCTGGAGGCGCAGGAGCGGGAGCGCGGGCCGCCACGTTTGGTCGCCTTTTTTGCGGAAGGTGACGTCGACGCGGGCGTTGCGGTTGTCGTCTCCCGCGACGCGCCATTCGAAGCCGAGCGAGACGAGCGTGGGCGGGTCAATCTGGAATTCGCCGGCGGTCACGGAGTTTTGCGGCGGCGATGGAGGTTTCGATTGCGCGCCTGCGAGCGCGACGAAGAGTGCCGCCCAGAGAAAGAGAAGTGCGGGAGCTGGGAAATGGCGGATCATTCTTGTTCTCACTTGGCCGCGAATGCGAGCAGCACGTTTCCGGGCATGGCGCCGAACCCGGCGTAGCCCGAGACGACAAAGACCATTCCCCGGGCGACGATGGGTCCGCCGACGTCGAGCGAGCCGCCGTGCGCGGAGACTTGATTTACGGTGTCGAAATCACGCGCAGTGTCGAAATCCCAGATAACTTTTCCGTCGCCGGTGGCGTAGGCGCGCAGGTGGCCGTCGATCGAGCCGGAGAAAACCGCGCCGGGGATTGCGGTGACGGCTTGCGATTGCGCCGGGCTGCACGGGCGGCGATCGCCGCAGCCGGGCGGCGGAGTTTTCCAGATTTGCTGCCCGTCGCTGAGGCGATAGGCGGAAATGCCGCCGCCTTTGGCCGGATCGGGGCCGCGGCCTTGGAACGCGAGATCGGAAACGGCGACGTAAACGTTCGTGTCGTCGGTGGCGGGGCCCCACTGCACTCCGCCGAGCAGGCCGCCAGCGCCGGCGCGCGCGTGCCAGAGAAGTTTTCCCTGCGCGTCGGGATCGACGGCGTAGATGAGGCCGCTTTTTTGGCCGAGGACTAGAGCGCGCTTGCCGTGCGCCAGCGGGACCAGAATCGGCGACGCGCCGAGATCGAATTCAGGATTGGTGGGCGGCGAGCAGCCTTCGCGCGGAGGATCGCCGCAGTCGATTTTGTAAACGTCGTCCTTGTCGAATTGCACGGACCAGAGGATCGCGCCGGTTCTCAGATCGAGCGCCACGACGGCGTCGCTGGTTTTTGTGCCGGGCTCCGAGTAATTGTCGCCTGTGCCGACGTAAATGCGATTCTTTGCGGTGTCGATCGTGGGCGCGGACCAGATGGCCATGCCTGAAGGGGCGAAAATATTGTGGCCTTCTTTCGTTTTGCCGACGACGACGGGCGCATCAGCGGCCATGTAGCCTTGCCAGATTTTCTTGCCGGTGGCGGCGTCGAGCGCGACCACGCTACCGCGGAAGGTGCAGCATTCGTACTCGGCGCGCCGGCGGGCGCCTTCTTCACCGGATGAGACAGGGACGTAGAGGCGACCTTCAAAATACGTGGGCGTGCCGGTGATCGTGGCGTTGGGATGATCCTCGGGGCGTGCAGCCCAGAGAGGTTTCCCCGTGGCGAAATCGAGCGCGAACACGTCGCCGCCTGCATCGCCGAAGAAGACGGCGTCAGCGTCGCTGGCTTTGCCGATGGCGATGCCGGAGCGGACGGGCCTGCTCGCGGTCGTGGCCCAAATGATGCAGGCGGTGGCGGCGTCGAGGGCGTAGAGCGTGCCGTCATTCGCGCCAACGAAAACGCGGCCGCGATATACGGCTGGCTGGGAGCGGACGATTTTCACGTTGGGGATGCCGAAAGCCCATTTCAGTTGAAGTTGTGCTACGTCGGCTGCGGAAAGTCCGGCTTGCGCGGCGGACTGGAAGCGCCCGTTCGAGGGCGTTGTGCTCCAGCCGGCCCACGCAGGAGCGGTGGGCGCCGCGGGTCTTACGTCAGCAGAACAAGGATTGACGAGTTGGCTGGTGGGAACAGGCGTTGCGGTAGGCGCTGGCGGCGCGGCCAGTGCTGTCGCGGCGCTTTGCGTCCGCGCGGCCGGAGCGCTGCTTGGGCTCGCCCAGAAGATTGCCGCGGCGAGCAACGCGCATTCTCGCGGGTGAAATTTCATCGGCCACCCCGGTTCACTTGAAACGTTACGAACCTGGTGGTGCCTAAGACAGGCGGGATGAACCCCGGGAAAGTCGATGCGGTGCAGCATGTGCGGGCAGTCAAGGCGTCGAGCGTGTAGAGCGCACCGCCGTTGCCGCTGACGAAGATAGGGCTGCGATATTCGCCAGGTTGCGATCGGATGATTCTCACGCTGGGTGTGCCGGGAGCCCATTTCAATTTCAGTTGCGGGGCGTCCGCGGCGATGAGCGCGAAGGCGGGCAGTACAACATTTCGCAGGCGCGAATTCATCGTTCCCCCCCCCGGGACTCGGCGTGTAAGTGCGCAGACGTGCGCGTGCACCAGCGCGTTTCAACCGGCGAATCCCCCGAAGCGGTGCAAGAGTAGCAGATATCGGCCGTTGGTTGACATGGTGCGGGGATTAGGTTAAGAAATTTGTGCTCGGGGGACATCCGCGCGAGACTATCTGCATCTCATGAGGCGCTGCAGGCGAATCTGAGCAGGTTCGTTCGGGAATCACATTGACACGTTGAAACTCTGACCGGGGAAGGAATTCGCCATCGTTACGAATCTGTTGGTGCCCAAAACGGGCGGGATGAACACGACGAAAGTGACCGTCGTTCGCTGGATCAAGAGCGAGGGCGAGGCGTTCAAGCAGGGCGAGCCGATCGTCGAGCTGGAAACCGAAAAGGTGAGCTATGAGCTGGATGCGCCGGAAGACGGCGTGTTGCTGAAAATATTGGCGCGTGAGCCGGCCGAGGTGGATGTCGGCGGAACGCTGGGATACATCGGCAAACCAGGAGACGAAGTTCCCGCGTAGAGTGCCGCGCAAGACATTCAGGAGGAACGAGCGATGCCAGTTTCGACTTCGAGCCAGCTTTCGAGAGATCGATTGATCTGGATGTACACGCAAATGTGCCGGATTCGGGAGTTTGAGGAGCGCGTGAAGCGGACGTTCGTGGAGCATCCGGGCGTGATCCGCGGCCACGCGCATCTGGGCGACGGTGCGGAGGCGAGCATCGTCGGCTGCCTGGCGACGCGGCAGGAAAACGACCTAGTGATGCCGAGCTATCGGTGCCACGGCTACCCACTGGTGCTCGGTACGCCGGCGCGCGCGCTGATGTCGGAGATTTATCAGCGCAAAGACGGCGTGTGCAAGGGATTCGGCGGGTCGATGCATTTGGCCGATCCGACACATCATTTTCCGACGGCTTCGGGAATCATCGGGCAAGGAATCGCTCATGCGGCGGGCGCTGCTTATGCGGCGCAGGTGAAAAAGACCGGGCAGGTTGTGTATTCGTTTTTCGGCGATGGGTCTTCGAAGCAGGGCGTGTTTTTCGAGACTCTGAATATGGCGGCGGTGTGGAAGCTGCCGGTGGTTTTTGTGCTGGAGAACAACGGATATCAGGCGTACACGAAAGCCGAGCTGGAAGACGCGAACGCGAAGGCGGGGGAGCCGCTGGCGATGAAGGCGAAGGCGTTTAGCATTCCGGGAGTTACCGTGGACGGCACCGATCCACTGAAGGTGTACGACGTGATGACCGTGGCAGTGGAGCGGGCGCGTGCGGGTGAAGGGCCTTCGCTGATCGAGTCGAAGTTCTATCGCATGAGCCCACATGGGAATGCAATCACCGTGCCGCCGGTGCCGACGCAGTTCCAGGAACACGAGGCCGTCGAGGTGTACGGCAATAAGGCCGAGTACGAAGCGGCGAAGAACAACGATCCGATCAAGAAATTCCGCGCGCATTTGATTTCGGGCGGATTTTTCGCCGATCCGGACGCGAAGAAGATCGAGGATACAGTGCGGGCGGAGATGGAAGACGTGGTGAAGTTCGCGCTGGCGAGCCCGTTGCCGTCGGGTTCCGATGCTCTGAATTACGTTTGGGCGTAGTCGTTACGCAGCGGGGAGACTCTTTGTCTGCGTGACCGGACGCCCCGCAAGAGCGGGACGAAATGGAAAGGTGTCCGGTCACTCCGCTCAGAATGACGAATCTGGATTTTGAAGAGGAGACGAAAATATGCCGCGCGAAATGATGTTTGCTGAAGGGATCGCCGTGGCGATCACCGAGGAGATGCAGCGCGACGCGAACGTCGTGTTCTATGGACAGAACATGGCGATGACGGACCGCGACCCGTTCGTGCGCAAATTCGGCAAGGACCGCGTGCGGATCACGCCGATTTCAGAAACAGCGGAACTGGGCATTGCGGTGGGCGCGGCGATGATGGGGCTGCGGCCGGTGGTCGAGCTGTATATGGCCGAGTTCATGCTCGTGGCGTTCGATGAAGTGATCAACGAGGCGCCGCGGCTGCGGTATATGTCCGGAGGGCAAGTGAAAGTGCCGGCGGTTTTCAAGGCGGGATTCGGATTCGCGGCCGGATGGGCGGGGCAGCATTCGAATTGCATTTACGGCGCGATGATGGGAATTCCGGGGTTGAAAATTGCCGTGCCGTCAAATGCGGCGGATGCGTACGGACTGATGAAGTCCGCAATTCGCGACGATAATCCAGTTGTCTATCTGCATCACTACATGCTGATGCTCGATAAATGTCCGGTGCCGGAGGGAGATTATCTGGTGCCATTCGGCGTGGCGGACGTGAAGCGCGCGGGAACGGACGTGACGATCGTGGCGACGGCGTGGATGGTGAAAAAGGCGCTGGCCGCGGCTGAAATTCTGGCGAAGCAAGGAATCAGCGCGGAAGTGGTCGATCCGCGGACGCTTTCGCCGCTGGATACGAAGACGATCGTGAAGTCCGTGGAGAAAACCGGGCGGCTGGTGTGCGTGGACCAGGCGCCGCGCCATGCGTCCGCGGCAGCGATTATCGCGGCCGAAGTGGCTGAGCACGGATTCAAGTATTTGAAGGCGCCGATCAAACTCGTAACGGCGATGGATACCTCGGTGCCGTACAGCGAGCCGATGGAGAGTTTCGTGCTGCCGAATGAAGAGAAAATTGTAGCCGCAGCTGAATCGGTGATGCACGCTCGCGTGGCGGCCGACTAGCGCGATTAAGTAGTCGCGAGCAGCAGCTCCTCCGATCTTCCGAGCCGGAGGCTGTCCGATCTTCCCGCAAAGTAGCGCTCGGTTAACCTGGCTCCCGAGATGTGCTGGACTTCCCTGAAACCTGCCTCGCGGGCTAGTGCGAGCAATCGCCGGCTTCGCGGAGTCAAAACCGGCGTTCTTCAGGTTCTTGCGCCATGAACCACCCGCCTCGAAATCGATCGGCACGAATCGCAGCCACTCCGGAATGCCGAAGCCAAGCTCGCGCAGGCGACGCTGCTTCCAGGCCTGAGCGCCGGGCTGGTCCACCTCGAACACTTTCAATTGGGAGGCGAACTCGGGGCGGCGCTGTGCGAAGGTGTCCAGACCGGCTCCCAGAAGAACGTACTGAGGGACGCCGCGTATGGCCTGTTCGACGACCAGATCCACGATGAAGCGGGCGCGGGCTACGATGGAGGCGCGGAAGAGGGCGGTGCCGCGAGGATCCATGTCCGGACGGTTGCGCCAGCCTTCGTCCGGAGCCACGAGTTTGAGACCGATTTCGTCTTCGAGCACGTGCGGCGGCAGATCTACCTGGACGTGGAGGGCCCGCGAGAGGGCTACTCGCACTGCGGTATTGTCCGGAGCTGCGTTTCGGTCGTCAGGCATGGTGTTCTGCCGCCGCGGGACGACAACTGTCAGGCGGGAAATTGCGCGCGCGTGCTTTTGTAGGAGCTCGTAACGATTTCGTTCAGAGGCTTCTTGCGCAGTTCCGCATTCAGGACCTCTATTCCCCATGGACCTTTGTAGCCGGTCTTCAGCATTTCGGCGACGAAGCGTTTTGGCTCAAACTCCCCTTCCCCGCAAAGCAAACGGTGATTGATCGTGTCCTCGTGCAGGCTCCAGGGACATTCGTGCGTGCCGTCGTTGATTTCGATCGAAGTGATGCTACGGAGCGGCATCCGCGCGACCTTTTCATAGGGAATTTTCAGCTTCCCGATGTGCCAGAGGTCGAGGCAAATGCCGCCGTTTTTCGCGCCGGCGCCGTCGACAAGCTGCATGGCTTTTTCGATGGAATCGATATCGCAGAACGGCATCAATTCGAAACCGATGAGCGCGCCGTGTTTGGCTGCGTCTGCGCAGAGCTCGGCGAAGGAGTCGGTCATTTTCTGCATCGTCGCGCTGGTTTTTACAAACGAGCCGACCTTGATGTGGTGGGGGCGCAATACGTCGGCGGCCTCGAAGAATTTTCTGCGCTCGGCGTCGGAGGCTTTCCTTTCCTCGCCGTCTGCAAACCAGCCTTGCAGAAACTCAAGCTCGATGTGCTGGATGCCATTGTCGTTGAAAATCTGTTTCATGTCTTTCAGGCTGCCCTTCTTCAGCGTGTGAATGAGGTCGGCGTACCAGATACCCATGCCGGTGAAGCCCGCGCGACTGGCCGCTTCGGCTCTCTGCCGCAAATCCCACGGGCAATACTCGTGATCCGTGTGCGGCTCAGCGCCGCCACCCGCGAGCGTCCAGTACGAGCCGAGCAAATCGAAATTCGTCGCCATTTTTCGTATTCCCCCGTTCAGAAAAGCCGTGCGGCATCCTATGCCGCTCGCGCGTGCGGAGTCAAATGCGCTCGTCGGCGGCGGACGCGCAGGGAAAACCGATCAGGTAGGTGATCGGAGCTTTCAGGATGGACTCGCGGAATACTCCTGTCTGCCACTCGTACTTTGTCGCGCCGAGTTCGTGGACCAAGTTGGAGAGTTCACTGGGCCGGTAGGTGCGTAGGCAGGAGACGATGCCGTCGAACAACAGCACGAACGGGATGAGCGGCACGAGATATGTGAAGAAGAGGCGCGACCAGCGGAACGGCCGGACGAACGGCGTGAAGAACAGCGGAGAGAGGGACCACAGAATCATCGACGCGACAGCTGGGGCGGTGCGGCGCGTGATTTCGAAGATGCCGATTCCCTGCTTGGCGTCCACACTGTTCTGAATGACCGCTCGCGCGTCGGCGGGCCGGAAGTGATGGAACGCGGAAAACATCGTGCGGAAGCCGTCGAGCTCGCGCGGCACTTCGCGGGCGTCGACTGATTGCGTGTAAAAATTCATCGGGAATTCGGAGCGAGCCTGCGCCGTCTGGAACCCGGTGACGTTGGGGAATTTGTCCGTCATCAAAACATCGATTCCCGCGACGCCGCTTTCCAGCCTGCGCCCCAGATCGAGCCACGGCCCGCCGCCGCCGGAGCAAAGATCAACGATCGAATGCCTCTTCGCCGCGCAGAGCGCGCGCTGGAAAAGTGGTGCGATCGATCCGTAGGCCGCCGTGTTGCTGAGCGCGAATTGGAGCGTGTCGGTGATGTCGTCGCGCAGAAATTTAGGAAACCAGGATTGCTCGTGGAGCTCGATGAATTGGATGCGGCGCATGAGGCGAGGCCGATATGGATGCTAGTTCCTACGCCGGGCGGCGTCAACGACCGGTACTAACCGGAAGGCATCACTGCAGGGACGCAGAGGGCACGGAGAAAAGCCCTGCAAGCAGTGCTATCCTCTGAAATTCGAATTCACGGAGAGAACATGCTGCTCGAGGGGCGGGTTGCGATTGTGACGGGCGCAGGGCGCGGGATCGGACGGGCGATTGCGCGAAAATTGGCCGCCGAGGGCGCAGCGGTGGTGGTGACGGCGCGCAGCGAGAATGAAATTGACGAGGCCATGAACGAAATCCGGTCCGCGGGCGGGCAAGCGGCGGCCGTGCATGCGGATTTGGCACGCGAGATCGATTGCAAGAAGATCGTGGATGGCGCGCGCGCGGCGTTCGGCAAGGTCGATATTCTGGTGAACAACGCTGGGATCTACGGCCCCGTGACGCCGGTGGAGAAATTTCCGATGCGCGATTGGGATCAGGTGATGAACGTGAACCTCCGCGCGCCGATGCTGCTCTGCCAGTTGGTGCTGCCGGAAATGTACGCGCGGAAATCGGGATCAATCCTGAATATTTCGACGGCCGGAGCGAAGATGGCGTTCGCGCTGAGTAGCGCGTATACCAGCTCCAAATCGGGGCTGATCGGACTGACGCACGTAGTGGCGGCGGAAGCGGCGCGGCAGGGCGTGCGCGTGAACGCAATCTGCCCCGGGCCGGTGACGGAGACGAAAATGTCGAAGGATCTGACGCGCGAATTTTCGGATTATCTCAAATCCGGCGCCGACGAAACGCTGCGGCAGATGCTGCGGAGCATTTTGCAGGGCCGACCGCAGACGACGGATGAAATTGCGTCCGCGGCCCTGTTCCTGGTATCCGATCAGGCCAGCGCGATTACTGGGCAGACTCTGAATGTGGATGGCGGAATGGCTTTTTACTGATTTCTTCCAGCGTGCTGTATCCGCGGCGCGCCGACGTGGCGACGACGCGGGCTCCCGCTTCGGCCCAACTGCGCCCCTCGATGCCGATGGTGCCGACCGCGTAAAGGAGTGTGGCGAGCGCGAACACGAATAGGAACAAGATTCCAAACAGAAGCTCCGCGGCGATCAATTCGCGGACGAAATAGAGCTGCAACACGATAAAGATGGCCACTCCCCAGGTCGTGCGCTTGCGAAGCGGCTGGTTCTGCCAGAAATCGCTGGCATATTTCTTCAGCTGGGCTAAGACGATTTTCATAACTTCGGGTTCCTCTCCCTGTCTCGATTTGATTAGATGCACGGGCGATTCCAAAGTACCAGCGTGTAAGTGATTGACAATACGTGACGTTGAAGGACACGAGCAGACGAAACGGAAAACCGTTTCCACTAATTAGGAACGAGGAAACGGTTTTTCGTCTTTGAAACCGACGGAGCGACACAATATGTCACGCCACGTACAATTATCGAGCAGCGGATTCGGTTTTATTTCGCGGCGGTAAAATAACGAAATTTCTCAGCGGCCTTCGAACGGATATTTCCCCTGCGCCATTACGGCTTGGGCCACGCGGCGGCGGAGCGTGATCGTGTCGATTGGCGCGTGTTTCGCGAGGCGGCGTAAGGCAGCGAGCTGTGTGACCATCGTATCTCCTTCGGACGTGGCCGCGAGCGCGGTGCGGGCTTCTTTTTCGATGCGGTCCACAGCGTCGTAGGTGAAGGCTCGGGCCGCGTCCGCCATCGGCGAATTCGCGCCGGAGCCGGATTTTCGCGCGCGGCGCAGGCTGGATTCGATGGCATAAACATCCATCACGATATTCGAGAGAGCGGCGACGATTTCCTGGTTTTCGGCCAGCTTGTCGCGGAATTTTTCAACCGCCGCGCCCGCGCTGAGCAGGAACATTTTCTTCGATTGGGCGAGCGACCGCTCTTCCTCGGCGAAATCGCCCGCGGGAGCGTCCTCGAACGACCCTCCGGCGAGCAATTCATCGCCTAGCTTTTTGGCGGCGGGAATCAGCGGTAGCGTGCCGGCCATGGCGCGTTTCAGCAGCATCTGGATGATCAGCATGCGATTGATCTCGTTGGTGCCCTCGAAGATGCGGTTGATGCGGCTGTCTCGATAGGCGCGCGCCATCGGATAGTCTTCGTGGAAACCGTAGCCGCCGAAAATCTGCAGGCCTTCGTCGACGCAGTAATCGAGCGTCTCGCTTCCGGCGACCTTGCTGATCGAGCTTTCGATGGCGTATTCCTCAAGCACCTGCATCGATTGCTTCACTTTGTCGGCGCCGCCGGCGGCCATGGCGGCCTCGAACATTCCGGCGGTGCGATAGATCATCGATTCGAGAGCGAAGGTGCGAATGCACATTTCGCCGAGCTTGGCCTGGATCAGGCCGAACTGGTCGATTGATTTTCCGAACGCGACGCGCTCGCGGGAATATTTCGCGGCGTGCTCGAGCGCCCTCTTGGAGCCGCCCATGCAGGAAACACCGAGGGTGTGGCGACCGGCGTTCAGCGTGTTGAACGCGACGATGTGGCCGCGGCCGATTTCGTGCAGGAGATTCTCTTTCGGGATACGGGCGTTTTCGAAAAACAGAGGGACGGTGGAGCTGCCGCGGATGCCCATCTTGTTTTCTTCGGCGCCGATGGTGAATCCGGGCGTGTTGCGGTCGACGATGAACGCCGAGAACTTTTCGCCGTCCACTTTCGCGAAGACGATGAAGACGTCGGCGAATCCGCCGTTGGTGATCCACATTTTCTGGCCGTTGAGGATCCAGCTCTTGCCGTCGGGCGAAAGAACGGCGCGCGTGCGTGAGGCGAGCGAATCGGAGCCAGCCTGCGGCTCGGATAGACAATACGCCGCGAGCAACTCACCCGTCGCGATCTTGGGCAGGTATTTCCTTTTTTGTTCCTCGGTGCCGAAGCTCGATATGGGAATCGTGCCAATGCCGGTGGTGCCACCGAACGCGACGGAAAAAGCGGCGTACACGCTGATTTTTTCTGTCAGCACGGTCGCGGCGACTTTGTCGAGCTCCGAGCCGCCGTACGCTTCGGGAATTCCCGCGCCGAGCAGGCCGATTTCGCCGGCTTTTTTCAGCAGCGACGGCATCAGGCCTTCTTTGTGTTTCTCGAGATCGGCGACCAGTGGGAGAACTTCCTTGTTCACGAATTCAAAGGCGGTCCGGCCGATCAGGCGCTGGTCGTCGGTCACGTCCGCGGGCGTGAAAATTTCCGCCGGGGCGATTGACGCAGTCAAGAATCCGCCCCCGTGAATCACGGACTGAGAACTGGTTGTCGTCGCCATGATCGTCTCTCCCCTGTTAGCGCGACCGCTGCGAAATGCGCTCGCGCACCGCCCCCAGCCGCTATGCCGCGCGTTCGAAAATTCCCGCGGCGCCCATGCCCCCGCCGATGCACATCGTCACAAGACCGTAGCGCGCCTTACGCCGCTCGAGCTCACGCAGGATCGTCGCCGTGAGCTTTGCTCCGGTGCAGCCGAGCGGATGGCCTAGCGCGACCGCGCCGCCGTTGACGTTGACTCGCGCGGGATCGAGTCCCGCGACTTTGATCACTGACAACGCCTGCGCCGCGAACGCTTCGTTCAACTCGATCACATCGATTTGGTCGAGCGTGAGCCCCGCAATTTTCAGCGCCTTCGGAATGGCGAAAACCGGACCGATGCCCATTTCCTCTGGAGGCGCGCCCGCCGTCGCGTACGCGACGAATCGTACGAGCGGCTTCAGTCCCAGCTCGCGCGCGCGTTCGGCGCTCATGACCACCGAAGCGGCGGCGCCGTCGCTCATCTGGGAGCTGTTGCCCGCCGTCACCACTCCGCGGGCGTGAAAGACCGGCTTGAGCTTTCCAAGCGCGTCAAGCGAAGTATCGGCGCGCGGGCCTTCGTCGGTATCAAACGTCACGCTTACATTTTTCGGTTTCCCGCCGCCGTTTGCAGAACCATGGGCGCCGGCTTCAAGCACGTTGTATGTCACCGCCACGGGCACAATTTCGTCCTTGAATTTACCCGCGGCAATTGCCGCGAGCGCCTTCTGGTGGCTGGCGAGCGAAAATTCGTCGGCCGCTGCGCGCGAGATGCCGTATTTCTTCGCCAGATTCTCCGCGGTCATGCCCATGTTGATGTAGGCGTCCGGATGGTGATCCATCAACCAGGGATTCGGCGCGATTTTGTGTCCGCCCATGGGCACCATGCTCATCGATTCGGCGCCGCCTGCAATGGCGACATCGCCCTGGCCGGACAGGATCCGTTCGGCCGCCAGCGCGATTGATTGCAAACCCGAGGAGCAGAATCGATTGATGGTCATCGCGGAAACGCTGACGGGCAGGCCCGCGCGCAACGAGGCGATTCGCGCGAGATTCATGCCCTGCTCTGCTTCCGGAGTGGCGCAGCCGATGATCACGTCTTCGACGTCTTCGGCCTGCAAACCCTTCACGCGCGCCAGCGCTTCCTTGATCGCAACCGCGGCGAGATCGTCGGGACGCGTGGTGCGCAGGGTTCCCTTCGGCGCTTTGCCGACGGCGGTCCGCACGGAACTCACCAGCACGGCTTCTCGCATGATCACCTCAGAACGGATGAAGATTGGCTGCCCGAAACCCACTCCATTGGATGCCTATGCGTAGGAAAAATCAACCCTGCGCGCCCGGGAGTGGTTGACGCGTCCGAGCGGATCATCCGGGCAGAAAAAAGGAGAAGGCTTCGCGCGCGCTAGTTGTGGAAAGCCATGGTGACCGTGATGTCCACGGCGACGGGGTCGCCATTCAACATGGCGGGGTGGTATTTCCAGCGGCGCACTGCATCGACGGCAGCCTGCCGCAGCACGGGAGGCCCGGAAAGCACTTTTGTGGCGACCACGATTCCCGCCGGGCTGATCGAGGCTTGCAAGACGACGTTGCCCGCGATTCCCGAGGACTTCGCCATGGAGGGATAGATCGGCATCACGGAAGAAATCAGTACGGGAGATTTCACGTCGCCTCCCACTTTTATGCGAACGGGAGGAGGCGGCGGTGGCGCGATATTGGCGGCAGACGACATTTGCTGAAGCTCGCCCGCGGACGATTCTCCGCCTTCCACGGAAGGAGCGGAACCTGCGTCGTCCGATGCAGTATGCTTCGCGGAAACGGGGTGAGCGGCCAGCGCCGCGGACATATCGGGTAGCGTCTTCTCCTGCTTCTGATTTGCCCCTGCAACTGGCTGCGCACGATTCGCGATGACGGGTTCGGTGGTGCGCACCGCGATTCCGGGGGCACCGGCTGACGATGCCGCTGAGGCGGCCGTCTGCGGCGTACTCTGTGCCGCGGGAGCCGGGCCCGCAGAGGAATTCGAATACGTTGCGGGCAAGCTCATCGCCGGCGGCGCGGATTCGGGGCGCGCGCTCGATTTCACGCCGGGCAGCAAGTGCAAGTAGAACGCTCCACCGACGGCGGCAACCAGCAACGCCGCAACGCCTGTAGCGATCAGGAACCAGCGTGTGCCGGATGACGGCGCTTCGTTCGCTTGGTCGGCGACGGCCGGAGTCAGGGCGTCGAATCGCGCGCCGAAAACTTTCTGCGCTGAGGCGGGCTGGGCGACAGGAGTGAACACCGCGGTCGCAGGAACCGGCTCGAGCTGCTGAGTCGCTGTTGTTTCCTCGAGATCGGCGGAAAGATCGGTCATTTCGCCGGGTATGCCGGATCCCAACGAGGTTGAAATCGGCGCGGCAAGTAGGCCGTCGCCGCGCAGCTCCGCGATTGAAAGAGACGCAGCAGGTGCGACTGTTCGCTCGGGCTTCGTCTTGAAGCTCGTCGTAGAAGCCGCAGGCTGTACTTCCTCCTGCTCGCCGATCCCGACGAACGACGATTCGGCTTTGTGCGGTTGCGTGTTTCGCGCCGAAAGCGGAGGCGCAACCGGTTTCACTGGAACCGAGAATACAGGCGGCGGTTCGGGTCGCTTCGCGGCCGCAGGGGGAACGGGGGCCACCGATGTCGGCGCCGGAGGCATAATTTTCGGCGAACTCTCGATGGCGTTCGAGGCTTCCACTCGAACCGTCGTGGAAATCGCCGACGGCGGAGGCGGAGGCAGCGGCGCAAACGCCCTCGCCGGCTCGACCTCTTCGCCCGCGAATTGCACGCCCCAATATCCCTGTTGCCGATTCGTGAATTCGATCTCGACGTAGCTTTGCGACGGCCCGTAAGCGCGCACCTTCACGACGCGGCAAATCGCATCGTGTCCGCTCTTCAAATTCGTAACCACCATCATCTGCCCGGCGGTCACAGGAGTCGACATCCGCAGCACGCCACCCTGCGGGAACACGATCATGCTAGTGGTCTGCTCTTCGAAAGGCTCGGTGTGGGGCGTGATTCCGCGCACCACTTCTGCGAGGCGCGAGCCGTGCACCTTCACGGGAACTTCCAACGACACGGCATCGGCGCGCAAGCCAGGGGATTCCGGCTTCGCGTGATCGCCAGCCGGCGCGGCCGAGGTACCGGCGGCTGAACCTGCAACTTCCAAAGTGTCTTTGACAGTTGTCGTCATAATAGTACGAACGGGTATGGTCCGTTCCCCCCGAAAAGGCCTGATTTATTGGTGCTAATCCATTTTCGGCGGGAGGAATTACGACGGCAATAGTACCTTCGTACCTTCGGCGAATGTTCGCTGTACGTCGGGACAACGAATCTAATTTCGGAGAGGCTTGCCGGTCTTCAACGTGTGGGAGATGCGTTCTTGCGTCTTGCGTTCACCGCACAGGCTGACGAATGCTTCGCGTTCGAGATCGAGGATGTACTGCTCGGGGACGGTTTGCGTCGCCGTGATCGAGCCCCCGGCCAGAATGTACGCAAGTTTCCGCGCGACCACGCTGTCGAATTCCGTGGCGAACTCGCCGCGCACCAT
>Ga0209007_1000209_pt1 | contig 31117 bp, 30 predicted proteins | sample JacPinW_OM1H0_O2_FD_187961 | JGI IMG/M metagenome (GOLD analysis project Ga0209007, IMG submission 187961) | Forest soil microbial communities from Algoma, Ontario, Canada - Jack Pine, Ontario site 1_JW_OM1H0_O2 (SPAdes) (version 2) | ecosystem: Environmental > Terrestrial > Soil > Boreal... | reverse complement strand
AAGATCTATCAGGCGCTGACCGAGCAACGGCAGCGTCAGACTGCCTTGGCTGCGCTGCCGCGAATCTAGGGCCGGCGATGGCGCGGCCCTTCAGCCCCGCAATCTTGTTGCGCACGCCTTCCATCACGGCCGCGTCGGCCAGGAAAATCCGCCTCAGAGCTTGGAGCCGCCGTCTACATGGACGATCTCGCCGGTGATCCAGCGCGCATCATCGGACGCGAGGAAGGCCACCACCCGCGCGATGTCGTCCGGCTGGGCAAGGTGCTTCAGTGCCTGCATGCCGAGCGTGATCTCGCGACCCGCCTCGGTCTTGGCGAAGCTGGACATGTCGGTTTCCACCACCCCGGGGGCGACGGCGTTGACCCGAATACCGCGGGGACCCAGCGCCGAGGCGAAGTGCTTCACCAGTGTATCGACCGCGCCCTTGGTCGCGGAATATGCGGACAGTGTTCCGACCGAAGCATGGGCACCGAGCGAGGACATGAAGATGATGTTGCTGCCCCTGCATAATGCCGGCAGCAACTGCTGCACCAGGAAGAACGGCGCACGCACGTTCACGGCGAAGAGGTTGTCGAAGTCCTCGATCTGGGTGTCCTCAATGCTCGCGCTCTTGGAGATGCCGGCGTTCGCAACCAGAATGTCGAGCCGGTCACCGACGATGGCGCGGACCCGCTTGGCCAGCATGTGCGGACCATCCGACTGCCGCAGGTCGGCACAGACCCTCTCGGCACGGCCAGCACCGTTGCGGATCTCGGCGAGTACGGCGTCGGCCTCCTTCTCGCTGTTGCTGTAGTGGACCAGCACCTGAGCCCCGGCCTGGGCCAATGCCAGGGCGCTGGCGCGGCCGATGCCGCGCGAGGCCCCGGTAACGAGAGCGGTTTTTCCAGAAAGATTGCTCATCATCGTATCTCCTGATTGCTGGGTACATTCGGAAACGGAATGCGCTGATACGGTCGAGATGACGAGTCATCCTCCGCCTTCACAAATCAGTTAGCGGTATGGCCGCCGTCGACGTTCAGGATATGGCCGGTGATGAAGGAAGCTTCGTCCGACGCGATGAAGACGATCGCGTTGGCAAGCTCCTCCGAGAGGCCGAGGCGACCCATCGGAACACCCGTTACCAGTGCAGCCTTGTTCTCCGGCGTTCCCGTAAAACGGGTCAACATTCCGGTGTCCGTCGGGCCAGGCGCAACCGCATTCACCCGGATTCCGGACTTGGCGATCTCGAGCGCTACTGACTTGGTGATGCCTTCGACGGCGTGCTTGCTGCCGACATAGACCGACGCGCCGGCCGCGCCCTCGTGCCCGTACGTCGAGGAGACGTTGATAATGCTGCCGCTGCCCTGTCCCTGCATGGCGCGCACTTCGTGCTTCATGCTCAGGATCACGCCAAGAACATTGGTGTCGAACGTCGCGGCATAGCTCTCGGCGGTCTGGTCCGTGATCGGACCAACCCGGCCTTCGGTGCCAGCGTTGTTCACCGCGACATCGAGACGGCCAAACCGAGCGACGGTCTTGTCGACCAGAGCGCTGACGTCACTCTCGTTGCGGACGTCGGCGTTGATGAACTCGGCCTCCGAACCGATTGAGCGCAGCTCCTTCGCGAGCTCTTTGCCCGCCTCATCGCGCCGACCGGCAACGACCAACCTTGCACCCTTCTTGGCAAAGGCGACCGCGGTGGCGCGGCCGATGCCCGTGAGGGCTCCCGTGATCAAAACTACTGGCTTGTTCATTGCGCTGCTCCTGATGGCTGGCTGATCCATATAACTCGTGAATTACCAAATACTTGGCTATCTGTATCCATGCTTGCATGGCCACGACTTTGGGCTCCTATAGCGGTCTTGAAAAAGACTTTGTAAGCTGATGCCATACCTTTCAGGCATGGAAAGGCCATGGAGCTGAGACACCTGCGTTATTTCGTAGCCGTGGTCGAGGAAGGCAGCCTCACCACTGCCGCCGAGCGTCGGCTTCACACCTCCCAGCCCTCGCTGAGCCGACAGATTCGCGATCTGGAGTACCAGGTCGGGGCCGAGCTGTTATCGCGCAGCGTCAATGGCGTCGAGATCACCGCTGCGGGCAAAGCCTTCCTCGATCACGCCCGTCTGGCGCTCATGCAGGTCGATGCCGCGGTCGAAGCGGCACGCAGGGCGGCGCAACCGGCAAAGAAGATGTTCGCCATCGGCTTCCAGACCGGGCACGAGATGAACTGGCTGCCGCGGGCGATGTATCTGCTGCGCGACGACCTGAAAAGCATCGAAGTCAGGGTCTCCAGCGACTATTCGCCGGATCTCGCCGAGGCGCTCCTTCGCGGCCGGCTGGACCTGGCCTTCCTACGCGTGGAGCCGGACTACGATCTCGCCTATCACATAGTGGACCGGGAGCCACTCATCGTCCTGATGCCGAGTGACCATCGCCTCACCGCCAGGCAAGCAATTCACCCTCGTGAGCTCGTCGGCGAGATCTTCATCGGCGGCGCGAACAAGGCGGCGGTGTTGCGCGCGGTCACCGAGGACTACCTGCGGCGTTCGGGAGTGGATATCAAGCTCGACCACGGCGTGGACAACATGGCGATGGCCATGTCCCTAGTCGCCTCCACGCGCGGGCTGGCGCTGATGCCTGCCTATGCCAAGAACCTGATGCCCTGGTCTGTGGTCAGCCGCCCGCTGGAAGGCGAGGCGCCGACGATCGACGTAGCGGTCGGCTACAGCAAGTCGAACACCTCGCCGATTCTCAAGCTGTTCCTCTCCAGGCTTGAGGAGCTGCGAGCGCCCGTGCACGAAAAAAATGCATTGAATGCTTGAGGCAGGGACGTGACTAACCATACTTTGTTCATAAATTCCTGCCTATCCTCCTGCCCGAAAGCCGACGATGGTCAGCTCGGCAAGTTTGCGGCTCTGGCGGTGTTCAGGTAGGCACAGAGCATCTCCCCTATCGCCGCGGCGAGATCATCGACCTCTGGGCGGGAGCGGTTCTGGCTTGAGATCGCCTTTCCCGCCGAAGACATCACAAGGCGCACCAGATCCGCTGCGAATGCGCGTTCACGCAGCGATGCATCCGGAAGCGCGTCCTTCATGAAGCTCTCCATGAGATGGCGACCTTGCTCCGCATGCGCGCGAGATTCGGGCGCTTCGCGGTACAGGGGCGCGGCTTCGCGCCGGGCTGGGTTCGCACGGAGATGGGAGGCTCGGGTGCGCCTCTGGCCATTGAGGACAGCGTCCCCAATGTCGTGAGCACACTACTCGCGGTGCAGGGCAAGCCCGGCCTGCAGTACCTCGACTACCTCGGCCGAACCGTACCCTGGTAGACCCTCGCGTATTTCAGAAGTTTTAACAAAGCGGTCCTTAACCAACCGGAAGCGCCACGAAGCAGACGCCCCCTACGCGATGGCCGCACGCAGCCTAGGCACGATACGTAGCCAACCCCTCAGCTCGTGATATCTTTCCCACATAGCCCAATTCGCGCCTCGCCGCCGAATCATCAGTGGTGAATTCAACCCCGATCAACCGTACCATCGTCCTTGTCATGGGCGGATCGCGGTCGGCGGAGGTGACCAGTTCCATGAGCCGGCCCATGGTGAAGGCAACGCCGTAGGGAACCGAACGTAGCTTGTCGACGGACAGACCTTGAGTCTGCGCCAACCCGGCGACAAACTCTCGAAAGGTCAGCGTATCCGAATCGCCGATGAAGTAGACGCGCCCGCCAAGGTCACTATCGATCGCGCAGGAAATGGCCTCGACCACGTTGTCGACATGGCAGGTGGTGAATGGATAATCCCCTCGCTTGATGAATGCGAATTGACCGGATTTTATAAGGCGTGGAAGCTCTCGGCTGAACACATCCCCCGGCCCCCAAATGCCGGGGGGTCGAAGCGCAATCGTACGAAAGCCGGGCTGATCAGCCGCCAACACCGCGGCTTCACCCTGAGCCTTGCTCGCGATGTAAGCGGAGAAGCTATCGGGAAACGTCTTCGCGCTTTCGTCGACATTTCTTAGGGGTGAGCCGCACTTGTCCATGACGACCGCGGCCGCGCTGACGTAGACGAATTTCTTCGCCCCTGCTTTTTTGGCCGCACGCAGAAGTGCGATGGTGCCGTTCACGTTCGTTTGGAAGTAAGGCGCGCGCGGGCCTGCGAAGCGGAAATAGGCAGCGGCATGGGCAACGGCATCCAACTCGGGCAACGTGATCGTTTCCGGACTTCCCAGATCCCCCCTCACGGGCGTCGCGCCCAAAGCGCGCACCTTGCTGTCCGCAGACGTGGACCTGGCCAAAGCGAACACCTCGTGCCCATCGCGTACGAGCTTCGCGATCAGGCGCGAGCCAAGAAAACCGGAACCGCCAGTGACGAGAATCTTCATGACTGTTACTCCATCATCGAGGGGTGCAGATGGACCGGATTGCGTTATTGCGCATGCTCGCGACAACGGCTGCATCGGGTCTGCGCTGCTGGTGAGGCGATTGAGCCGCGGCCGTGACGTAAAGAAGCGCCGCTGCGTTCGCCGAAGCCCACGCAACGTGGATTGCGGCCTCCGGCGGAATCGCAAGCCGGCCTACGGCTTCGATTGCTGCGATGCGCTGGCCCAGCATCTCAAAAGCTTGCCGGGCAGCCGGGAGGTCGGCGCCTTGAAGGAAGCGCGCCAGCATTGCTGCGTACAGCCGCGGACGCTTTGCTGCGAAGGACACGTAGTTGTCCCAGCCCTGCTTGAGCGCAACAACCGGATCAGAGGATTGGATGGCGGCTTTTTTTCCAGCCAGGAATTGCTCGAACGCTTTCGCAATCGCGGCGCTTAAAAGCCCGTCAGCGTTGCCGAAGTGGTGATAGAGAGTGGGTGCCGTGACATTCGCCATGGCACAAACCGCCCGCGTCGAAAACTGCGCCTCTCCTTTCTCTTCGAGGACTTTCAGCGCAGCTGCCACCAACGTCGAGTAGGTGTCCATGAGGACACTATAGCGTTGCTATAGAAAGCCTGTCTATAGCGGCGCTATAGAAAATTGTCATTGGGGCGCGACCGCCGAGCTCAGCAGGCGAACAGCTGCGCGTTCCCGATCTTCCTGACCCTGCCCAGAGCGCCTTTCTGCGCGAGCCGGTAGACCAGCGTTTGTACGGTCGTGTAGGCGACGCGTTCCTCCTCCGGCAGGCTGTCTAGAATTTCGCGCACCGAGCAGGTTCCGAGCTTCCAGTACTGCTCAAGGATCCTGACCTCGGCTTTGGATAAACGCATGCGGTTCCATATTTACTACAACACAAATAAATGCTACTACAGTTCCCGTAGTGCGGCAAAGCGAGCCCGCTATGCGCAATCCCCGCAATCGTATGACTTCGCCGCGCACTGAGGTACACATCATGAAAGCCCTCATCAAGGCCCTCATCCAACTTGCCTGGACATGCCTGCTGTGCGGGATCCAGGGCACGGCGGACGCCGCCCCGGGCGACGAGATCTATACGAGACCCGGACAATTGGTCGAGGCGGACGGGACCCACCTCAATCTCTACTGCATGGGGAGTGGCGCGCCGGCGGTGGTGTTCGACTCAGGCTGGGAAGACTGGGCGCCCGTGTGGACGACCGTGCAGCCGCAGGTCGCCAAGTTCACGCGCGCCTGCAGCTACGACCGCGCCGGAGCGGGCTTCAGCGATCCGGGGCCCCTGCCCCGCACTAGTGTGCGCATCGCCGATGAGCTGCGCAGCGCCCTGCACCATGCCGGCATCCAGGGACCCTACATCCTGGTCGGGCATGCCTTCGGCGGCGACAACGTGCGCACCTTCGCCGCGCGCTACACGGCCGAGTTGGCGGGCCTGGTGATGGTGGAGGCGGACGTCGGCGGTCCCGCGGAGCACAAGGGGGACCAGGGACTCATCGCGGGGCTGCGCGCATGCCGCGAGGCGATCGCCACCGGCAAGACGTTACCTATGTTGCCCGAGCGCCCTGGACGTCCGCCCCGCAACTGCACACAGCAGTTCTTCCGTGGACTGCCGGAGGCGATGTGGTCGCCTGAGCTCAATGCGAAGCTCCTCGAGCTCGCGCACACCAAGCTCGCGATGTACGACAGCTACGCCTCGGAGATGGAGCAGATGCCCGAGGATGAGGTCTACCTCACGCAGCATGAGCACTCACTCGGCGCGCGCCCAATCCGTGTGCTCTCGACCGGCAATCACGGCGTGCACTTTCTGGAGTCCGCACGCCCGCAGGACGCAGAGCATCAGAAGTACGAGCAGGAGGTTGCGCGCGCACAGACGAAGTGGCTTGCGATGTCCTCGAACGCCAAACAGCTGTTCACGGACAAGAGCTCGGAATACATCCCCTTCGATGAGCCGAGGTTCGTGATCGAGGCCATTCGCGAGGTGTATTCACAAAGCAAGTAAATGAGAGAACTATGCATCATTCTGGCGCTCGCCTGTAGCTTCACTACTTCGACGCACGCTGTGGCGCAGGCGAGAGCACCGCCAGGCGCCGCCGGCACTGTCTTTCGCGATTGCCGCGCCTGCCCGGAGATGGTGGTTCTCCCGGCTGGCAGCTTTACCATGGGCTCATCAGCCGAGGAGAAATCCTGGGCCGCGAATCATGGTGCCAGTACGAAAGCGGTCGCTGATGAAGCTCCGCAACATCAGGTCTCATTGCCGTCATTCGCGTTGGGCAAGTATGACGTCACTCGTGGCGAGTACGCGGAATTCGCTCGGGAGACGGGATACCCGGCCGGTGATGGTTGCGGCCGCGGCCGCGCCATCTTCAAATGGGAGAAGGATCCGAAGTTGACTTGGGAAAATCCCGGCCATGCGCAGACTGACCGTGATCCAGTCGTGTGCGTGAGCTGGCAGGATGCGCGTGCCTATATCGCGTGGTTGAACCGCAAGGTGGATCGCGGCGGCGCGGCCTCAGCAAATGGGCCTTATCGGCTGCCCAGCGAAGCGGAGTGGGAATATGCCGCACGCGCCGGAACGACAACTAAGTTCTACTGGGGCGATGACGACGCTGCCGCTCCTGTCCACGCATGGTTCAACGCCAACTCCGGCTGCGAGAAAGTGGAAGGTCTTTTTTGCGACCACGGCCATACACATCCGGTGGGCGCGAAGCCGCCGAACGCATTCGGCCTTTACGACATGGCAGGGAACGTTTGGCAGTGGACCGAGGATTGTTACGACAACAGTTACGCCGGCATTCCCGCCGACGGCCGCGCGAACGAGGCCCCTTCGAGCGACCCCCAGGCGAAGGACGGCCAAGGCAATTGTCTCCGAGTCGATCGCGGCAGCTCGTGGATGTTTCCGGCGTGGCTGCTGCGACCGGCCACCCGCGAACGCAATCCTGCCGACTTCCGTGCTGACATCATGGGTTTCCGCATCGCTCGAACGCTCCCGTGAAACGCCTATTGCCCTTGAGCTCCAAGCTGACGGAGGAAACTCCTGTTATCAGTCCGCACCCACTCCTCGACGAGCCACGCGCCGGAGGAGATCCCGTTCTTAACTCTCTTGGCGCGGCTCGCGCGCTACCTCGTCCAGCTTGTCGCCCAGCACGCGTCTTACGGCAACGTAGAAGACGGGGATCAGAAGTAAACCGAGAAAGGTTGCGAACAACATGCCGCCGATCACGCCCGTGCCAATCTCATGGCGCGAGGCGGCACCCGCGCCGCTCGAGAGCACCAGCGGGAGTACACCGAGGATGAAGGCCATCGACGTCATGAGGATCGGGCGCAATCGCAGCTTGCCGGCCTCAACCACCGCGTTGAAGAGAGTCTTACCCTTTGCCTGTCCGTCAACCGCGAACTCCACGATCAGGATCGCGTTCTTTGCCGCCAGGCCGATCACCGTGACGAGTCCGATCTTGAAGTATATGTCGTTGGGGATGCCACTCAGCTTGCACAACGACAGCATGCCGAGAACGCCTAACGGCACTACCAGAAGCACGGCGACGGGAATCGACCAACTCTCATACAAGGCAGCCAAACAGAGGAACACGACGACGATCGAGAGGAACATCAACAGCGTGGCAGAATTGCCAGCCAGAACCTCCTGATAGGACTGTCCGGTCCAATCCGAGGCAAAGCCCGCGGGCAGGGATTTGTTGATGATGTTCTGCAACACCTGCATGGCCTGGCCCGTGGAATAGCCGGTTCCGGCGCTGCCCACGATCTCGACAGCGGAATAGCCGTTGTAGCGCGGTAGCGCCTGCGGCCCAACGCCCCAGTTCGTTTTGACTACGCTCGACAGCGGTACCATGTTGTACGGGCTGATCGACGTGTTGCTGACTGAGGGATTGATCGGCGTCAGATAGCCGCTGGCGTTGGCAATCTGGCTGGCGGAGCTGGCGCCGCCCGTGGCAGCGCTGCTGACTGCACTCGGGGTATATATGTGCTGGAACGCATCGGTGCCGCCGCGAAAGGGCGCATCGGCCTGTACATAAACACGCTTGACACGTCCCCCATAGGTAAACTGATCGATGTAGTTGGGTGACAACTGCAGTTGGATGGCCTGGTAAACGTCACTGAGTGACAGACCCATCGTTTCCGCCTGGACCCGATCCACCGCTATCTGCAGCTGCGGCGCCTCAGGCAGTGAGTTGGCACGGGTGCCGGTGAGCACGGGGCTCTTACCCGCATCGTCGAGCAGGGCTTTTTGGGCCGCGGTCAGTTGCGCGCGCGACTGGCCGGCGCGTGCCTGCAGATACATGTCAATACCGCCGAACTGGCTCAGGCCGCGAATGGTGGGCAGGTTCACCACAAAGATCTGGGCGTCGGTGATGCCCTTTAGGATCTTGTTTGCCTGTGGAATGAGCTGCATGGCCGTTTTGGAACGCTTACTCCAGTCTGCCAGCTTGATGAAAGCCATGCCGACGTTCTCACTCTGCCCTACGAAGCTGAAGCCCTCCGGACAGAATACGCCCGTGATGTCCTTGCCGATCGCGCTGTGCAACAGTTTGTCACGTACCTTGCTCATGACCTCATCGGTGCGCTGCAGCGTTGCACCCGATGGCAGATTGACCAGCCCAAGCATGAAGCCTTGATCCTCGTCGGGGACGAAACTGGTCGGCAGGCGCGTGTACAGGAATCCGGCCAGCACCGCGATCATTGCGAAGACCACCATCCAGCGCGGCGCGTGCCGTACTGCCGCGCCAATATGGCCGACGTAGGTACGGCCGACCCATTCGAATCCGTGGTTGAACCAGCGAAACGCGACGTTCTTCTTGCTTCCTTCGTGGCGCGGCCGAAGGATCGTCGCACACAGTGAGGGCGTGAATGAGAGCGCCAGGAAGGCTGAGAATGCCATCGACACGGCGATCGTCAGCGCAAACTGCGAGTAGATGATTCCGGTTGCGCCGGCTTGCAGAGCCGAAGGCACGAATACGGCCGCCAGTACCACCGTGATTGCGATGATTGCCCCGGTGATCTGGCCCATCGCTTTGCGTGTAGCCTCCCTGGGTTCAAGATGCTCCTCGTCCATGATGCGCTCGACGTTTTCTATCACCACGATGGCATCATCGACGACGATGCCGATCGCCAGGACCATGCCGAACAAGGTGAGCAGGTTGATCGAGTAGTGCAGCAGAGACAGTCCGATGAAGGTCCCGAGCAGCGCCACGGGAATCACCAGCGTCGGAATGATCGTGGCCCGTAGGTTCTGCAGAAAGATCAACATGACCACGAACACCAGCACGATCGCCTCGACCAGCGTCTTCACCACGTCGGTGATGGAAGCGGTGATGAACGGCGTCGTGTCATAAGGCACGTCCCAGGTCACACCCTGCGGTAAATCCCTGGCAATCAGCGCCATTTGCGCTTTGACTGTCTTCGCGATCGCAAGCGCGTTGGCGCCGGGCAGCAGGAACAGGCCCATGCCGCCCGCCTGCTTGCCGTCCCAGATCGCGGAACTGCCGTAGCTCTGTCCTCCAAAGGTGATGCGGGCGACATCGCTCAGACGCACCGTCGTGCCGTCGCTGCCGGTGAGCAGGATGATGTTGTTGAATTGCTGCAGGGATGAGAACAGGGTGTCGCCGGAGACCGTGGCCGTGAAAGTCTGGCCTTTGACGGCGGGGTCCGCGCCGAGGGCGCCGGTCGCGAACTGCGCGTTCTGTGCGTTGATTGCATTCAGCACCTGGCTGGAGGAGAGCCCGTAGCCCTGCAGTTTGTCGGGATCCAGCCAGATGCGCACCGCGTATTCCGAGCCAAGCAGGAACGTGTTGCCAATGCCGCTGATGCGCGACAGGACCGGCTGGATCTGCGAGGCCATGATGTCACTCAGGCGCCCCGCGTTGATCGAAGGATTCTGTGAGGACAGGCTCACGAACAGCAGGATGTCGGGACTGGCCTTTGCGACCACCACGCCCTGTTGGGTCACCTCGGTGGGTAGCAGGGGTTGCGCGAGGGCAACCTTGTTCTGCACCTGCACCTCGGCGATGTCCTGGTTGGTGCCGGTCGCAAAGCTCAGAGTGATCGTTGCCGTGCCGTTGCTGTTGGAAGTCGAGGTGAAATACAGAAGATTGTCGAGGCCGGTGAGCTGCTGCTCGATCACCTGTGTGACCGTCGATTCCATGGTGGCGGCACTGGCGCCCGGATAGGTTGCCGTGACGGTCACTTGGGGCGGCGCGATATCCGGATAGGCCGCGATGCCCATGTTCAGCATCGAGATGACGCCGGCAAGGCAGATCAGTATGGAAATGACCCAGGCGAAGATCGGGCGATCGATGAAGAAATTCGGCATGCGGGAAGCGTTCCTACGGATTGCGACCGGCGATTCTGGCACCCGCTGCCGTGGAGTTACCGGCGCGCGACGGGCTCGCGGTGGGTGGTGCTGATTGCCGGGGAACCCCCTTGGCCTGACCGCCCTCACGGGCAACCTGCAGGCCCGAGACGATCACCTGGTCACCGGGTTCGAGGCCGCTGGTGACAATCCAGTCGTTGCCGTAGCTGTCACTCGCATTTACATTCTTGCGCAGCACCTTGCCTTCCGGACCGACAACCAACGCATAGGCGCCGACCGTGTCGCGTTGGACTGCCTCCTGAGGGATGAGGTACACATCGCTCTGCCGGCCGAGTGTGACCTTCAGCGTCACGTACATGCCCGGCAGCAACTGATGCTTCGGATTCGGTACGACGGCGCGCAGACTCACCGCGCCGGTGGTCGGATTTACGGCGACATCGGAGAAATCCAACGTGCCGGCCTGATCGTACGCCCTGCCGTTGGGCAGGGTAATGTGTACTGGCGTGTCGTTCTGCTGCGCCAACTCGACGTTCTGCGCCTGCCGCAGAGTCACCAGGTCGGCGGCGCTGATGGTGAAATTCACATAGAGCGGGTCGACCTGCTCGACCGTCGTGAGCAGCGTGCCACCCGAGCCCGTATCGCTGGTGGCGTTGCCCACCAGGGCGCCCTGCGTGACCTGCTGCTGGCCGGCTATGCCGCCGATCGGCGAGGTTACACGGGTGTAACCCAGATTGATCCGTGCGGTCTCGACAGCCGCCTGATCGGCCTGAACCTTCGCGGCCGCGCTGCGCTCCGCCGCATCGGCGTCATCCACGGTCTGCTGCGAGACCGAGCCGATGGGCAGCAATTTGTGATCGCGCTCGGCCGTCACGCGGTTGTTGATGTATGTGGCCTGATCCTCCGCCAGTGCGGCCAGGTTATTGTTGAGCATGGCCTGGTAGTAGGCCGGATCGATCTCGAACAGGAGCTGGCCCTGCTTGACCTCGTCGCCTTCCTTGTAGACACGCTTCAGCAACACACCGGAGACGCGTGCCACGACGTTCGCGCTGAAGTACGCCGACAGGCGGCCGACCAGGTCCCTCGTCAGCGGCACGGTTTGCTGCTCGGCCGTCACTGTGCCGACCTGGGGCGGGGCCGCCGGTGCCGGCGCGCCGCCCCGACCGCAGCCGACCAGTGCGATCAGGCCTAGAGATGGCAAAAGCGCCCGCAATGCCGGCTTCATCGGGTGAGCTCCCATACGGTTTGATCGTGGTTGGGCACGAGACCTGTGCAATTCACTCGCCTCACTGGGCTGCGAGGCCGGCTGCCGGATCCGCGCGGTTGCGTCGATCCATCGATGTGGAGGTGACGGCAGCTTTGCGGGTCTCATCCCACTGCCAGCCCCCGCCGAGGTTCTTGATCAATGCGACGCTGCTCTGCGTGAGTGCCGCCTGCGTATCCTGCAGATTCTGCTTCGCCAGCAGCAGGGTGAGCTGCTCACTCAGCAGATTCTGCTCGCTCGCCGTACCCACCTCCCGTTGTGCGCGCGTGTTGTCGAACAGCTTCTGGTTGCGCTGATAGATGTTGGCGTAGGCCTGAGCTTGCTGCTGCAGGTGACTGCACGACGAAAGGCTGTCTTCGACGCTTTGGAACGCTGCCAGCACCGTCTGCCGGTAATTGGCTACCTCTTCGTCATAGGTTGCGCGTGCTTCGCGCACTGCCGCCGTCCGCGCTCCGCCGTCGAAGATTGTCTCCGCCAGGGTTGGACCCAGGGTCCAGAAGCGGTTGGGCAGCGAGAATAAATGAGCGAACTGGTTGTGCTCATAGCCACCTTCCGCCGAAAGATCGAGGGTCGGGAAGAACGCGGCTTTTGCCACCCCGATTTTCGCGTTCGCAGAAGCAGCGATGCGTTCGGCGGTAACTACGTCGTAGCGGCGCTCCAGCAGTTGCGAGGGCAGGGAGAGCGGCACGGCTGGGGTTACGAACACATAATCCTGCCGCGGCTGAATCGAGAAACCGCCCGGAGGCACGCCAACCAGCACCGCAATCGCATGCTCGTACTGCTCGCGCAGCGTCAGGGTCGCCTGTAACGCAGCGATCACGGCCTCCAGCGTGTCCTGAGCAACCAGCACGTCATCGCCCGAGGCTGCGCCCTGAGCGTAACCCGCCTGCGTCATCGTCAGTATGTCCGCGTTGACCTGTTGCTGCTGCTTCAGAAAACCGATATCGCCATCAGCCTGGCGCAACGCAAAATAATCGCTTGCAACACTGGCTGCGATCGACAAGCGCTGGCCCGCGCGCTGGGCGTCGCTGGCTTGCGCGCCGGCCCTGCTGGACTCGATCTGGCGACGAGTCTGGCCCCACAGGTCGAGCTCCCAGCTGGCGGCTGCAGTGGCGGTAACGAAATGGCTTACACCAACCGGAAGTTCGGTGGCCGCGGCTCCGGGGCCGGCCTCGGCGCGCGTGGCAGACACGTTCGCGCTGACAGTAGGATAAAGAGCCGCAACGCTCGCTGAGACAGTAGCTTGCGCTACCCGGTAGGCGGCTTCCGCTGCAACGATGGACTGATTCGCTTGCAAGGCTGCATCGACCAACTGCGACAGCTGCTCGTCGTGATACTCGACCCACCAGGTGCTCGACAACGCGCCCTGCGGATTGGCCTGCGCGCGCTGCCAGTCAGCGCCTTCCTTGAAGCGCTCGGGCATCTGCACCGTTGGCTTGTGATAGTCCGGGCCGACCGCGCAGGCCGTGACGCACAGCGCTGCTGCAGCCAGGCAGCCGCATCCCCACGAGCGCCATCCGGATGGCGCCGCTGTTCTGGAGGAATCACTGCGTCCGTGGCACTGCAATTGAACTGAGCCGTTCAGCGTGATCGCGAATCGTGCATGGCCGGGCGCGCCTGCGTCAACATCGCAGCAGATAATCGACGATCGAGAGATAATGAAACTACCATCCGAGCGCTCCAGAGTCCCCCCCACGAGAGAGGCGCGTGGCCGGAAGAGATGGCCCTGGGATTGGCATCGCAAGATCAGGCATCTCGCCCTCCGCCTGCGAGAAACTCGGCGAGCCTCTCAAAGTGCTCCAGAGCGGCGATACAGGGGATCTCGCCTACGGGACCGCGATGATATCCGTGAGTCATCAGCACGAACGGTACACCGGCGGCTGCGGCGGTCGCGGCGTCGACTTCACTATCTCCGACGAACACAGAGGCGGCGGAACTGGTCTGAAGCGCGGCCAGCATCTCTAAAAGAACGCGTGGATCGGGTTTGCGAAAAGGGTTGGAATCACCACCGACTACGTGAGTGAAGTACCGGTCGAGCGCCAGCCGCTCCAGAATCACGTGCGTCAGAGCTATCGGCTTGTTGGTGCATACAGCGAGTTTCAGACCGCGCGAATCGAGGAAGAATCGCAGCGCTTCCTGGTCAGGGACCGGACACTGCCGAGCTGCCAGAGCCCGTGCAATCAGTGCGCCCACACCGTCCCCGAACATGCTGCGAAATTCGGCCGGCGAAAGCGGTGCGCACCCGAATCTATTCAACACTCGGTTGGCCGCAACCTGAAGGTCACCCGCGCTGTCGATCAAGGTTCCATCGAGGTCGAAAATGACCGCAACAACCTGCGTCAAGTTGTCTCCTTCCCGGTGGGCGTTTTTGCGTCCGCTCAGGACTCAATCCGTCTGGGACATTTTAGCGTCGCTGGGTCGGAGGGATGATGAGCCCATGGTGCGGATGACGTGGTACAGGCCCACCCGGAGTGGATCCAGTACTTCCGCGCGGTGACCCGCCCCTTGAAATAGAGTCCGGACGCCCCCAAATCGGCGCCTGTCCACCTAGATCCAACACAGGGATTCCTACTATGGAACTGATCAAACTCTCGATCGCCGGCAGCTACCTGCTCTTTGCGGGGCACTGGTACGCACTGGTCCGCGCTCGATTCTTTGCTTCAAAGTGACGCAGCGGAGACACGCACGGCTGCGCGTCAATGCAGGCCGGGATATCGGTGGAGAAACAGAAGTACCAGGTCCACCGTGTCGGTAACGCCGTGTGCAACGATCGGCACGGCGAGATTGCCGCCCAGCCTCAAGTAAAGGGCTCCCAGAATGAGCCCATCTACAAAATTTTCACTTACTCCGGTAATGCCCTGCTGGAAATGCGAGAGCCCGAAAACGAGGCTCGCCGTAAGCAAGGCAACTGCCCAGCCGCGCGCAGTGCGGCCGAGCAGACCCGCAATGCGATCCATCAGGTAGCCGCGAAAGACCAGCTCTTCGCCGAAGGCGAAAAGTGTCCACGTCAGGGCGAGCGAAATTGCCAGCCACCTGACATTACCTGCCACTCGACTGAATGCCGACAGATCGGGCATCTGCCCGGTAATGCGGACAAGCAGGGGTTGCGTGCAGAAGAGCTCCAGCATTTCCATGGCGACGCCCGCTGCTACGCCGATTGCGAGCGTCGTGGGCCAGTCCCGGTAGAGGCGGAATCCGACGTCGCGCCAGCGCAATTGCCGCAGGTACAGAGAGATCCAGGCAATCGCGAGCAGATAAGGAACCTTGCTGGGAATGACGAAATGCTGCCAATCAGCAAGGTAAATCCCGACGAGGAGCATGAACTCGAGAATCGCGAGAGACGCTTGCCGAGATAGGTAACGTCTCGGTATCGATACGCCCATATTGGTGTGCCCAGAAGTGGTTGGTCGCAATCGTTCCGAGGGTGGCACGTTATAACAAGGAGAAACTCGCTCGGCATCGTCTTGCCGCAGCGGCCGGTCATCTCAACTCGGAAAGACTGCTTCAGTCGAAGTTCGGATGCCGCTACGCGCTATATCGAATGGCGTATGCTGCCCAAGCGCCTGGAGCGTAAGGTCTCTCCTCCTCACCTTTCGGAGCCGGTCATGCCACGGATGCGAGTCGTTCAGGTTCCGAGGCCCAATGCGCCTTTTGAGATCGTTGAGCGCACAATCCCGGAGCCAGGTCGCGGTCAGGTCCGCCTCCGCGTGCAAGCCTGCGGTGTCTGCCACAGCGATTCGTTCACCAAGCAAGGAGCATATCCGGGCCTCGAGTTCCCACGAGTTCCGGGGCATGAGATCATCGGGCTGATCGATACCGTCGGCTCGGATGTGCCGGACTGGAAGCCGGGCACACGCGTGGGCGTCGGCTGGCACGGTGGACACTGCGGCCATTGCGCCTCGTGCAGGCGCGGAGATTTTCTTACCTGCCAGCGGCGCCAGATTCCAGGGATTACATACGACGGGGGCTATGCGCAGTACATGCTGGCTCCGTTCGAGGCACTCGTTTCGGTGCCTGCGGAGCTCTCTTCCGCGGAAGCCGCGCCGATGCTCTGTGCCGGGATCACGACTTACAACGCCCTGCGCCACAGCGGTGCGCGAGCGGGCGATCTGGTCGCCGTCCTCGGAATCGGAGGCCTCGGGCATTTCGGGGTTCAGTTTGCCGCCAGGATGGGCTTTCGCACCGTCGCGATTGCACGCGGAGCCGATAAGGGCCCGCTCGCACGCAAACTCGGCGCGCGGTACTACATCGACAGCACCGTACAGGACACCGCAAGCGAGCTGACGAAGCTCGGCGGCGCGCGCGTGATCCTCGCCACGGTCACAGATGCCCGGACGATGTCCGCCGCGGTCAACGGCCTCGGGATCGACGGCAAGCTGATGATAGTCGGCGCGTCCTCCGAGCCGATCGAAGTCCCTCCGATCGCGCTCATCGGGCAGCGGCGCTCGCTCCAGGGCTGGCCGTCCGGCACGGCGAGCGATTCCGAGGACACGCTGGCCTTCAGCGTCCTCTCAGAAATCCGTCCGATGATTGAGCAATACCCGCTCGAGAAGGCTGCAGAGGCCTACGACCGCATGATGAGCGGCAAGGCGCGCTTCCGGGTCGTGCTATCAGTTTCGTGAGTCGACACGGATCAATGCAACAGCAACGTAAAGACAGCGTCGGGATTCTCGTTCTGCTCCTGAGCATTCCGACTCTACTCCTTGCGCAGAGCAATTCCGGTCATCCCGCACCGGGACTTCGAGCGCGCGATATTGGAATTCCCTTTGATGGGGTGCCCGGCCCGTTCAACGCGATTACCGATGTCAAAGGCGTCGAGGTCGGATACAAGACGCTGATCTCGGGCGACGGCAAGCTCGTCGTGGGTAAAGGGCCGGTCCGAACAGGCGTCACGGCGATTCTGCCGCGTGGCAAGGGAAGCAAGCAGAGTGTGTTCGCGGGCTTCTTTTCCGGAAATGGCAACGGAGACATGACGGGGACGCACTGGATTGAGGAGAGCGGTGTACTCGAAACGCCGATTCTGATAACGAACACAAACAGCGTCGGCGTGGTGCGCGACGCGGCGATTAAGTGGATGGTTCAGCGAAATCAACCCGGTGATTTTTGGTACCCGGTGGTTGCGGAAACAGCCGATTGGCTCTTGAACGACATCAAAGGTCAGCATGTGACCGCCCAGGATGCGTTGGACGCGCTGAACTCGGCGACCGGCGGTCCGATACAGGAAGGAAACGTGGGTGGCGGCACGGGCATGATCTGCAACGGCTTCAAGGGAGGCACCGGTAGTTCGTCTCGCAAGTTGGATACGCAAGGCGGCGGATATACGGTCGGTGTGTTGGTGCAGTGCAATTACGGCCGTCCGCCGCAGTTGAGGATCGCCGGTATCCCGGTGGCGCGGGAGATGAAGGTCCAACAAAAGCGATGCGTGCTACGGCAGCTGAGTCCGCCGACACTGGATTCCGATGGAACAGTCGCGCCCGTCTGCGGTACGGCGCAGGTCGGCGTCAACCGGACCGACAGCGATGGCACGCGCGATGTGGGATCGATCATCGTCGTGGTCGCGACCGATGCACCCCTGTCACCAGATCAGTTAAAGCGCCTGGCGCGGCGCGTTCCGTTGGGATTAGGGCGGGCAGGTGCTATCGAAATGAACGGGTCTGGTGACATTTTCATCGCATTCTCAACTGCGAACGCGGGGGCGGATGACGGAAACAGTGGTGTGGATGCCGATCGGTCGCAGGCCGCCAGGCCTGCGGGAGTGCAACGATTGGCGAGCCGGAATATGGATCCGTTATTCAGCGCCGTTACGCAGGCCACGGAGGAAGCCGTGGACAATGCGCTCATTGCCGCCAAGACGATGACCGGCGCGAACTATTGGCTCGTGCCAGCGCTACCTCACGATCGATTGAGAGAAATCCTTCGCAATCACAACCTGCTGAACCAGTGACTAAGTGATTGCTGCGCTTGGCCCCTTTATGATGAGTTAGACCAAGCCCTAGGAGTTGCGCATGCGAGCAATCCTTGCCAGACCGCTGTTGTTGCTGCTCGTTGCGCTGACCGCCTGCAGCGGCAAGAGCGGCGGCACCACCGCGACGACCGGCGCGCCGGCTTCAGGTAGTGGTGGAGTCAATCCAATCCCCGCGCAGCCGACCGACGTCGTCACCTACAAGTACGACCAGGCACGAACCGGCCAGAATCTGACCGAGTCGATTCTCACGCTCGCTAACCTGAACTCCGCGAGCTTCGGTCTGCAGCGCTTCCTCACCGTCGACGCCAACGTCGACGCCCAACCGCTCTACCTGTCGGGGCTCACCGTGCAGGCTGCCAAGCACAACGTGCTCTTCGTGGCGACCGAGAATGATTCGCTGTACGCCCTCGACACCGACAGCGGCGCGTCGCTGTGGCACGTGTCGCTGCTGCCCGCCGGAGAGACCGTGGACGACCTGCCAGCCTACGGTTGCACACAGGTGGCGCCGACGATCGGGATCACCTCGACGCCGGTCATCGACCGCAGCGCGGGCGCGCATGGCACCATCTTCGTCGTGGCCATGTCGCGCGACCCCGCCGCCGCGACCTACCACCAGCGACTTCATGCACTCGATGTGACCACCGGCGCGGAGCTGCTGAACGGGCCGGTCGATATCTCCGCCACCTACCCCAGGACGGGCGGGACCACGACCTTCGATCCATCGCAGCACGTTGAGCGAGCGGCGTTGCTGCTTGCAGGCGGTACGATCTACACCAGCTGGACTTCGCACTGCGATACCGCGCCTTACTACGGCTGGATCATCGCCTACAGCGAAAGCACGCTCGCCCAGACTGCCGTACTCAACGTCGCGGCCAACAGCGGCGGCCGTGGACCTGCGATCTGGATGAGCGGCGGCGGCCCCGCCGCCGACTCGAGCGGCAACCTCTATCTGCTTACCGCCAACGGTGCATTCGAGACGACCCTCGACACTAACGGCTTCCCGAGCGGCGGCGACTACGGTAACAGCTTTCTCAAGCTGTCGACCGCGGGGGGCACCCTCAGCGTCGCCGACTACTTCGCGATGTCGAACGAGGTGAGCGAATCGAGCGCCGATCAGGACCTCGGCTCGGGCGGCATTCTGCTGCTGCCGGACGTTACGGACTCCGGCGGAACTGTGCGCCACCTGGCGATCGGCGCAGGCAAGGACGGCAACCTTTACGTCGTCAACCGCGACTCGATGGGCAAGTTCAATGCCAACACCAACAACATCTGGCAGCAGTTGTCCGGCGCGCTACCGGGCGGCATCTGGTCCACCCCGGCGTACTTCGGCCAGGTGGTGTACTACGGGCCAGTGAACGGCGCGCTCATGGCGTTTCCAATCACCGATGCGCTGCTCGCGCGCACTGCGTCCTCGAGCACCTCCAGCAGCTTCCCCTATCCCGGCACGTCGCCGGCGGTCTCCGCGAACGGCACCAGCAACGGCATTGTCTGGGCGTACGAAAACTCGAGTCCGGCGGTGCTGCATGCTTATGATGCGAGCAATCTCGCTCACGAGCTGTACAACAGTTCGCAGGCCGCGAACGGGCGTGACCAGTTCGGGGCCGGCAACAAATTCATCACGCCGGTGATCGCCGATGGCAAGGTGTTCGTCGGTGCACAGGGCGGCGTGGCCGTTTTCGGTCCTCTCAACTAGTAGACACGCAGGCGCGTGAAACTATGATCCTGGATAGGACAGTTAACGCCGCGCCGATGATGGGGCGGACGGACCGCCACTGCCGCTATTTCCTCCGCGGCTTCTCCGCACGCATGCTCCTGTACACGGAGATGATCCCCGCCGCCGATCTGCTGGGCGGCGACTGTGCTCGATTGCTCGAATTCGACCCCGAGGAACACCCCGTCGCGCTGCAGCTCGGTGGCTGTGCCCCGCAAGAGCTGGCGGCCGCGGCTCGCAGAGGTGAGCAGGCGGGGTATGACGAGATCAACCTCAACTGCGGCTGCCCGAGCGACCGGACGACCGGTGGCGTGTTCGGCGCCTATTTGATGCATCGGCCAGAAACCGTTGCGACCTGTGTGGCCGCCATGCGTGCAGCCGTTCGCGTGCCGGTGACGGTCAAGATGCGGATCGGAGTGATCGAGGGCCGGGGCGGACCCGCCATCGAGGCCAGTCGCCGCTTCGATGAAGCGGAGCGAGCTGCGCTTTTGCGTTTTGTGGGCGCTGTGCGCGATGCCGGCTGCGACGCAGTGATTGTCCACGCGCGCAAAGCGGTGCTCGGCGGACTGTCGGCGCAGGACAATCGGCAGATTCCCCCGCTGCAATACGACGTCGTGACCCAGTTAAAGAAAGCCTTTCCCGATTTGCCGGTAGTCGTCAATGGCGGTCTGCGCGACCCGGACGCCATTCTCAGGGCGCTCGACGGCCTGGACGGCGTCATGCTCGGCCGCGAGGCGTACAACCGCCCCCTGCTCCTCGCCCGGCTCGACGCGCTGCTGTTCGGTGCAGAGCCGAACCCGGGCAACTCTCATTCGAATCGGGAAACCCTCGACGCGGTTACGCGAGCGCGTGCGATAGAGCGCATGCGGCGCTACACCGAGCGTCAGCTGGCGCGCGGTGAAAGGCTGTCCGCCGTCGTCCGTCACATTCAGGGTCTGTACGCGGGCGAGTCCGGCGCGCCCGAGTTCCGGCGCACATTGAACGAAGGCGCACGGCGTCCGGGCGCGGGCGCGGAAGTGTTGGCGCAAGCCGTCGCGAGCGCCCAAGGTCGCTGAATCAATTGGTAGCCAGCCACTCGATGCGAACCTACAATTGCATCCGCGGAGACTCGCGCTGCAAGGAGCCCGGGGATGGCAAGTTCTCTTCATGGCTAGTCCGGGCGAACCTGTGTCTACCGAGCCCGCCGGACGCATTACCGGCGTCGGCGGTGTGTTCTTCAAGGCGAAGGATCCGAAGGCACTGGCGGCGTGGTATCGCGACGTGCTGGGCCTGCCGCTGGAGGCTTGGGGTGGTGCGGCGCTGCGCTACGACGCGCCGAAGCATCCTCCGGCGCTGATATGGAATGCGTTCCCTGCCTCGACGGACTACTTCGCGCCGTCGACCGGTGACTTCATGATCAACTATGCGGTCGACGACATGGACGCGTTTCTTTCGCGGCTGCGCGCCAAAGGCATCGCAATCCTGAAGCGCGACGACGACCCGAACGGGCGCTTCGCGTGGATTCTCGATCCAGAAGGCAACAAGATCGAGCTGTGGGAGCCAAAAAACTCGACGCCCCCATAGAAACGGCGTCGATCTGGGCACCACATCCCTCCGGGATCAAAAAGGGGAAGCCTGCATGCCGTATCTGCCCGCGATCTATCTCTACGCGCTCATCGCGCTGGCGATTCTCATCGTTGCCGGCGGTTCCGATAGCAGCGGCGGCATCGTCAGCGTGCTGATCGCTCGGATGCTCAGTGATTCGATCGCAAAGAAGGCTACCTGACTCGACATGCTGGCGCCCTGCTGTCGGAATCCTGACGCGGTTGCAAAGGTAGCCCGGCGCGCATATCGTTGATGACGAATATTGCAAGGCTGCGACGCCGGGGAAATGTATGAACAAGCTCGGTCTGGGTCTGCTGTTGGTTGGCCTCATCTCCCTGCCCGCGATGGCGGCGCTCAAGGCGGGCGACACCGCACCGGAGTTCACGGCGCAGGCGTTGCTCGCCGGCAAACCGTTCACCTTCTCTCTCAAGAAGGCGCTCGCCAAAGGGCCCGTGGTGGTCTACTTCTACCCGTCCGCCTACACCCAGGGGTGCGATATTCAGGCGCATACGTTCGCAGTCAACCGCGACAAGTTCACGGCTGCCGGCGCCAGCATCATCGGCGTGTCGCTCGACAGTATTGAGCGCCTCAAAGCCTTCTCCGCCGATCCCGACTACTGCGCGGGCAAGTTCCCGACCGCCTCGGACGCCGATGGCAAGATCGCCACCTCGTACGATCTGACCATCCAGCAGGGACCGGCGGGATTGAAGGACGTGCGGGGCACGGAGATCGGTCATGCTTTTGCCCAGCGCGTAACCTTCGTCATTACGCCGGACGGCAAGATCGCCCAGACGATCGGCGGCGTCGCGCCCGACAAGAATGTCGAGCAGGCACTGCAGGCGGTGCAGCGTCTCGCGCCACTGGCGGGGCGGCCGGCCGGCTGAAGTCCCTCCCCATGGGGGCGCGTCGTGCCCGATCACACGCTCACCACCCTTGCCGAGGAATCCGGATTCACCAGAACCGGCCGCACGGCTGAAGTTGCCCGGCTGTGCGCCGCGTTCGCGGCTGCCTGGCCGGACGCCGTGCGAAGCTTCGAGTTCGGACGCTCGGCGGAGGGACGAGCGATGTGGGCGCTCATCGTCTCGCGCGCCGATCCACGCAAGGTGCCGCTCCTCATGTTGCAGGCCGGCATTCACCCCGGGGAGAGCGACGGCAAGGACGCCGGCTTCATCGCGCTGCGGGAGATCCTGAGCGGGACCGCCGCCGCCGGTGCGCTCGAGCGCATCGCCATCCTCTTCGTGCCTGCGTTCAACGTCGACGGGCACGAGCGTTTCGGGCGCTGGAACCGCCCGAACCAGGACGGTCCCGAGGAAACCGGCTGGCGCACCACGGCGCAGAATCTCAACCTCAACCGCGACTACGCCAAGACGGATGCTCCCGAGATGCGCGCGCTCCTTGGGCTCATCCGCACCTGGGACCCGCTGGTGTGTGCAGACCTGCACGTCACCGACGGCGCCGACTTCCAGCCCGACATCTCGCTGCAGGTCGAGCCGATCAACCAGGGAGATCCGCGCCTGTTCGCCGCCGGGCGCGAGTTGCGCGACATGCTCATCGCCAGACTCGCCGCCCACGGCTCGATGCCCCTGCCCTTCTACCCCGACTTAGTCCGGCCCGATGATCCCGCCTCGGGCTTTCAGCTCACGGTGTATTCGCCGCGCTTCTCGACCGGATATTTCCCGCAACGCAACCGCTTCACGGTGCTGGTGGAGACTCATTCCTGGAAGGACTACGCGACGCGCGTGCGCGTGACCCGCAATACCATCGTGGCGCTCGCCGAGCTGCTCGCCGCGCACGGCGACGCCTGGCGCGCGGCGACGCGCGCGGCGGATGCGCAGGCGATGCGCCTCGGCGGCACGGACGTGGTGCTCGACTACGGCTGCGAGTGGCACGAGCCGGGAGGCGGTGGGCGGCCGGACGCGAGCGGTGCGAGCGGCGCGGGCGGCGCGGGCGGCGGCGAGCTCATCGACTTTCCCGGCTACGCCTACCGGCGCGAGCTCTCGCCCATCTCCGGCGCGCCGGTCACCGTCTACGAGCCGAAGGTGAAACAGACCTGGCGCGTCCCGTTGCGCGATCGGGTGACGCCGACCTTGGTGGTTCAGGCGCCGCTCGGCGGCTACGTCGTCCCGGTGGCGTGGGCGGCGGAGGTCGGCGAGCGCCTGGCGCTGCACGGCCTCGCCTTCGCAGCGGTGCACACCGCGAGCGACGGCGTGCGGGTGGAGGCGTTTCGCGCCACGCGCACGCAGTTCGCCGCCGGCCCCTTCGAAGGCCGTATGCGCCTCACGCTCGAGGGTCGCTGGCAGCGTGAGACCCGCAACATCCGCGCCGGTGCGCTGTTCGTGCCGATCGCGCAGCCCGGTGCGCGCCTCGTCATGCATCTGCTCGAGCCGCAGGCGCCCGACTCGCTGTCGGCCTGGGGCTTCTTCAACGCCTGCTACGAGCAGAAGGAGTACCTCGAGCCGTACGTTGCCGAGCAGATCGCGCGCGAGATGCTGGCGCAGAGCGCAGAGCTGCAAGTGGAGTTCGCGCGCCGACTCGAGCAAGAGCCCGCGTTCGCCGCGAGCCCCCAGGCGCGGCTCGATTTCTTCCTGCGCCGCCATGCGTCCTGGGACGAGCAGTACAACCTCAATCCCATTCTGCGCGTGGATGAGCTGCTGGCCCCGGCCCACGAATAGAGCGCCTTACCGCACAACCGCCCGCGCGTTGCGTGAGTTAATATTGCCGGCATGGCACTCACGCCCTTCCACGTCGCGCTGCAGGTGCGGGACATCGACGAGGCGCGACGCTTCTATAAGGAGGCGCTCGGCTGCGCCGAAGGCCGCAGCTCACGCGACTGGGTCGATTTCAACCTGTACGGACACCAGCTCGTCTGTCATCTGAACCCGCAGCTGGGTCGCGGCGGGCGTATCGCCTCCCACTACAACCCCGTCGACGGGCACGGCGTACCGGTGCCGCACTGTGGCGTCGTGCTCGAGCCTGACAATTGGGCGGAGCTGGCCGCGCGCCTCAAGCGCCATCAGGTCGAATGGGTGATCGAGCCCTGCACGCGCTTCAAGGGCGCAACGGGCGAGCAGTCGACGCTCTTCATCTTCGACCCGTCCGGCAACGCGCTCGAGTTCAAGTCGTTCAGGGACATCCCCGGACAGTTGTTCGCCACCTAGAACGGGTAATTGATGCCGGTGAACACCGCCGCGCCTTCGCTCCCATAGCCGACATCGACGTAACCCACGACGAACGGCTTGGCGATGCCGCGGAATCCTACTCCGCCGACGGTGTGGATATGCGACAGCGGAAAGGTGTCGGCATAGGAGAATACACGGCCGGCATCGACGAACGGTGTCACCTCGACGTCCACCCGCGTCGAGACCGCATCGAACGAAAGCACGTTGTGCCGCAGCTCGACGCTGGTTGAATAGCTGTCCCGGTCGGTGAACCGACCGGCCCCAAAACCGCGCAGCGGCTGTTCGCCCCCAACGTCACTGTTTTCGCCGCCCAGGGTGCTCAGCGCCCAGAAGGGGGCATTGTGGTCGCTGATCAGGTAGCGCAGCGCGACGTGTGCGGCCAACACGGTGTCGTGAAACACCGGCCAGAACCCGCGCCCGTCCAGGCCCGCCTCCTTGTAGAGCTGATCGTTGAAGAGCGCGTCGCTGAGCGCCACACCACTGTATGCAATCCACTGCATGCCGTGACTCGGGACGGTCAGATCATCACGCGTGTCGTAGATCAGTGACAGCCGGTTGAGAAACTCGCGGCCGGTGCCGAGCGCCGCATTCCCGAACAGCTGCTGGATCGAGTAGATCCCGGGCAGTGTGCCCGGCAGCACATCGACCTGGCGCGCGCGCAGCGTGTATGCCAGCTGCCAGATGTGCGAGATATTCCAGCCCGCCTGCACGCGCCCGAGCTCCTGGCGCGCCGTGTAGTTGCTCTGATCCGACTCGGGCGTGTGGTTGCCGATGCCGTAGAAGCGCGGCGTGCCGTCGGTGCCCGCGATCACGCTCGCGTTGAAGGACCACACGTCGCGTCGTGCACGCCCGATCTGATACTCCAGGTCAATTTCGCGCTCGACGCGCTCGTTGACGCCGCCCACGATCGACCATTGCTCATCGTCTGAAGGGTACTCGTACAGGCGTGCGTGCATGCCGTAGCCGAAGTAGGTGTTGTGCAACACATCGGGCGCGATGATACGGTCGATCTCGCGCTGTGCGTCCGTGCTCAGCCACACCGGCAGCAGTCCGACCGTGGTTCCACCATTGGGGTCGGTGGCTATCTCCGGCACCGGGAGGAACGGTGCAGTCGAGGGGTTGAGCCAGCGCGCCAGGCCGGTCGGCGACGGCGGCGGCGGTCCCGCGGGTGGCGTCGGCCCCGTGGGCAGCTGCGTGCCCGGCGGTACCGGTACCGGCTGCTGCGGCACGCTGCTCGGCACCTGCGCGAGGAGTCGCGCGCACGGTAGCAACAGCAGCACCGCGGTGAGAAGCGTACGCATGGTTGCGGATGTGCTTACGACCGGCGGCCGAAGCGCTTCACGGCAGGAACTCTGCCATGCACTCCAACAGCCGCGCCATGTCGCCCGCACTGATCTCGCCCATGTGGGCGATGCGAAAGATGCTGTCCGCGAGCCCGCCCTGACCCGCGTAGATCACGAAGCCGGCGTTCTTCAGCGCATCGTGCAGCCCCTGATAATGGACACCGGCGGGCAAGCGGTAGGAACGCAGCACGACCGAAGAATCCTCCGGCGGCAACAGCGCCGCAACGCCGAGCGCCGCCAGGCCGACGCGCACCTGCTCGGCGAGCGCGGCATAACGCCGGTAGCGCGCCGGGCGACCGCCCTGCTCGGCGAACTCACGCAGACCTTCGGCCAGGGCGTAGCACGCCTGCACCGCAGGGGTGAAGGGCGTATTGCGCTCATCCTGCAGGCGCGCGAGCCGCGCGAGGTCCAGGTAATAGCTGCGGCTCGCGCCTTTGCCGACAGCGCCGCGCCGCGCAAGCACGAATGCCACGCCGGGCACGCCGTGCAGGCACTTGTTGGCCGTGGCCGCCAGTGCCACCAGGCTCTCGTGCTGAACGTCGATCTCCTCGGCGCCGAAGCTGCTCACCGCATCCACCAGCAGCCCCACGCCGTGGGAACGGCACAGCTCGCTCAAGGGTGCCAGCGGATTCAGCCGTCCGGTCGTGGTCTCGTGATGCACCACCGCCAGGTGCGTGAAGCGGGTGCCGGCGCTGCCCGCGGTCAGCCGCCGCTCGAGCCCGGCGAGGTCGAGCGCCTGCAGCCAGTCGCCCGGCAGCCGCTCGTGCGGGATACGAAAGCGCGCGCAGATCTGCGCCATGCGCTCGCCGTACACGCCGTTCTCCGCGATCAGCACCGCACCGGCTTCGGGAACCAGTGACGTCAGCATGCTCTCGACGGCTGCGGTGCCCGAGCCGGTGAGGAGCACCGCGCTCCATGCGGCCGCATCGCACTGGTACGCCGCCAGCAGCCCGCTGCGCAGCTCGTCCTGCAGATCGAAAAACTCGCTCTCGCGGTGGCACAGGTCAGGTCCGAGGAGACTGCTGCGCACGCGGGCGCTGAGCGTCACGGGGCCGGGATTGAGCAGGATCACGGCGCGCGACCCGCGCCGATGTGCTGCATGAAACGCTCCTTCACCGCGCTCGGACCGAGCGCCGGACGCGGCAGGTCCTGCGGTACACCCGGCTGCGTCCGCAGGCAGGCGAAGCGCGGCCCCGGCAGGGGCGCAGCGCCGAGCCACTCGGCGACTTGCGCCGGATCCTGCGTCTCCAGCACCGCGCCATAGCCACAGGCCGCGGCGATGCCGGCGAACGAGACGCAGGGCGACACCGTCGCCTGGCCGCCGGTCGATTCGTGCATGCCGTTGTCGAGCAGCAGATGCCACAGGTTGGCCGGCGCATAGGCCCCTACCGTGGCCATGGTGCCCATGCGCATGAGCGCCGCGCCGTCGCCGTCGAGCGCGACGACCTTGAGGTCGGGGCGGCTGAGCGCCAGGCCCAAAGCGAGCGCGCCGACGCACCCCATCGAGCCGACCATGTAGAACTGGTTGGCCCTATCCTCGAGCGCGCACAGCTCGCGCCCGCAAAACCCCGTCGAGGCCAGCACCACGGTGCCGCGCCCGACCGTATGCGCGAGCACGGTGCGCAGCGCTGCCGCGCGCGTGGCGCGAGTGCCGGTGTCGCCGGGCGGCGCGCGCCGCGGCAAGACGCTGGCCCGGGGAGCGCACGGGCCCGCAGCCGCGCGCAGCGCAAAGGGAGCTACGAGTCCCTTAGGCATCACCAGCGCATACGGCCGCCCGCTGGCATCCATATGGCGCACGGCGCGATCGAGCGCCGGCCCGACCTGCGCGGCCTCGCCCGGAAACAGCTCCCACGGAATCTCCATGAGCGTCAGCAGCTGCGGCGTCACCGGCCCCATGAGGCCGTGCTGCGGCTCGTCGGGCACGCCGGGCTGGCCGCGCCAGGTGACGATCAGCAGCTGCGGCAGACGGAACGGCCAGGTGAGCGAGGTGAGCGGACTCACGGCGTTGCCGAGACCGGAGTTCTGCATCATGGCGATCCCGCGGTGCCCCGTGCCCGGGCCGCCGCCGAGCGTCACGCCCGCGATGAGCGCGACCGCATCGCCCTCGTTGGCCATCGACAGGTAGCGCAGCGTGCGCTCCTGCAGGACGTAGTTGATGAACGGCGTGAGGTAGGAGCACGGCACACCGGCATACCAGAGAAAACCCCGCTCGCGCGCGGCGCCGACGAACTGCTGCGCCTCGATCATCGCGCCGGACCGTCGGCTCCGCCCGCGCCGCTGCCGTAGGCATCCTGGCCGTGCGCGAAATCGACCGCATCGCGGAATTCCTCGAGGTCGTTGACACCGCGCCAGTGCCCGTGCACGTACAGCACCTCAACCAGGGCGCCGTCGGCAACCAGCGCGTTGAGCAGCGCCGGCACGTCGAGCTCGGAGAAATCGGCACGCGCGGCCAGTTGCGCCATGAGGCGCTTGAGGCGCTCGACGCCGCTGCGTCGCACGTACAGCATGCCGATCCAGCGTCCCTGCGCGGCGGGCTCTGGCGCACCGCCGCGGCTGGCGATGCGCTGCAGCCGCACTTCCGTGCCGAACAGGCCGCGATCATCGGGTCGCGAGCAGAAGGCGAAGTCGCGCACCGTGCTGTTGATGCCGGCGCTCGCGGAGGAATCGACCACCACGGCGAAATCGGCCTGGCAGTCGAGCAGATCGCGCAGCACGTAGCGGCGGAACAGCAGGTCGCCGTAGCAGATAACCGTATCGGCTACCAGGGTATCGAGCGCACAGGCGAGCGTCACGAGCTCATCGCTGTCGGCGAAGCGCTCGTTGACCAGCAGGCGGACTGCGGTTGAGTCGATGACCTCGGCGCGGTAGCCGCCGATCACGGTCACATCGTTGATACCTTCGCGCTTGAACGCGTCCAGCAGCCAGCGCAGCAGCGGCTTGCCGGCGATCGGCAGCATGATTTTGGGCCGATCGGTCGTGAGGGCCTCCACGCCCTTGCCGCGGCCGGCCGCCAGCACCACGGCCGCGCGCGGCGGCGCGCTGCCGCGCAGATAGAGCTCCTCCGCGGCGGCATACTCCTCGGCATCCTGCAGGCGGAAGATCTCGCCCACCGGCACGAGGCGGTCCTCGACGTTGACCAGAGTCTCGCTGCGCTGCACTTCCTTCGCCAGCGCCTGCATGGCCGCGATAGCTGCGCGCACCATGTGGTTCGCCCAGATGACGACGCTCACGCCCGCCTGGCGGAACACCTCGGTCGGCGTGCTGTAGTAGCGGGTGGGCACGATCACCAGCGGCGCGCGCTGCCCCCATTCGCGCGCGAAGGTAACGATCTCGTCGGCCTTGGGCTGCGCGCTGTGGATCAGGATCGCATCGGCACCGGCGCGGCGGTAAGCCTCGGCGCGCTGCAGCGCCTCCTGCATCCCCCAGCCGGCGATCAGTGCCTCGACACGCGCCACGATGCAGAAGTCCGCATCACGCTGCGTGTCCTTGCCGGCGGCGATCTTGCCTGCGAACTCCTCGACATCCGCGAGCGGCTGGCGCGCGCCGTGCAGGAAGCTGTTGGTCTTGGGGAACTGCTTGTCCTCGATGCACACACCGGCCACGCCGCGCTGCTCGAGCTTGCGCACCAGGCGGCGCAGGTTGTTGAAATTGCCGTAGCCGGTGTCACCGTCCAGCAGGATCGGCAGATCGCTCGCGTCGACCATGAACTCGAGCATGTCGACCACCTGGGTCCAGCTCGCTTCATTGTTGTCGCGCACCCCGAACTGCGCGGAGATCGCCAGCCCCGACGCCCAGATGCCCTTGAAGCCTGACTCGCGCACGATGCGCGCCGAAAGTCCGTTGTGCGCCTCGAGCAGGAACTCGAGCTGCGGACTCGTGAGCATCGCACGCAGCCGCGCGCTGCGCGTCGCCACGGCGCTGCCCGCCGACGCTGCGCGGCGCTCAGGCGGCGGAGCAGTGGGCGAGTCGTTCATGGCGCAGACTGCCAGCGCTCACAGCCGCGGCAGGATCTGCGCGCGGGCGCGCTGCAGGTCGGCCGGAAAATCGATCTCGATCCACGGCGCACCGCTGATGTCGGCGACCTCGAACGCCTCGCCGGCTTCGTGCAGCAGGTCGCGCACCGCTTCCTCGTGCGGCAGGTGCGCGCGTGCGCTGGCCACGTAGTCGCCGACGATGGCGGCCAGGCGCCGGGCGCCCGCCTCGCTGAAGCGGAAAAATCCCACCGACTCGCCGATGGTGTCGTAATTGAGGTCGGGGGCAAGCTGCTTGCGCAGCTCGATCGGCACGCCGCCGCGCACGCACACTTTCACCGGCTCATCCCCGGGCTCGAAGCCGCGATCGATCAGCAGCCGATTGACCGGCGGCGGCCCGGCCACCAGCGCACTCATGATGCGTTCGTGGTAGAGCACGTCGGCGTCCATGACCAGCACATCGCCGCCGCGCGTCAGCGCCTCTCCCGCGGTGTGCAGCGTCAGCACGCTGCCGAGCTCGAAGCGGGGGTTCAGCACGATCTGCGGGCGCGGCAGGTCGGGCCAGTGCGCCAGTTGCGCCTCGACCAGCTCGTGGCGGAACCCGAGCGCCAGCACCACCTCGCGGACGCCGGCGCGCGCCAGCAGGCGCAGGTGCCGCTCGAGGAGCGTGCGGCCGCCGAACTCGAGCAGGCATTTGGGCAGCTCGGCATGGGTCGGCTGCTGCAGACGTAGACCGCGACCCGCGGCAAGCAAGATGGCGCGCATGTGGATGCTTGGGCATGGGAAAACCACGAATAGTACAAAATTGCAGCCGGTGGCGCGCCACCACCTGCGGCCACGCCGGTCAGGGCGAGCCGCTGACGCGCACCGCCAGCTCGCGCCGGCGGAAGGCCCGCTCCGCGGCGTGCAGATAGATGAGGCCGGGAATGCCGAGCAGCAGCTCACGCACGCGCTTGGCGAGCGACAACGCCAGCGCCACGTCGGGTCGCAGCCCGGCGAGTGGCGCGAGCAGCAGATAGCCGCCCTCCTGCACGCCGAGCGAGCCGGGTATGGCGAACGCGGCGGCGCGGATGGCCTGACCGAGACTCTCGAGCAGCAGCGCATCGCTCCAGCTGACCGTCGACCCGAGCAGGCGCAGGATCAGCCACACCTCGCCGGTGCCGACGATCCAGCCGAGCAGGCACAACGCAAAGCTCCACCACACTCGCGCCCGCCGCTGGTAGGCCTCGCGCAGCGCGCTGTCGATACCCTCGGCATGCCGCTGCAGCTGCGACCAGTCACGCGCCGGCGCAAAGCGCGCGGCGAGGCGGGCCACCCGCGCGAACAGACCGCGCCGCTGCACCAGATAAAACGCCGCCGGGCACAGGGCGAGCGCCGCGGCAGCGAGCAGCAGCGCCGACCAGGAAGCGGCCGCGGGCA
>Ga0209007_1000208_pt1 | contig 31163 bp, 34 predicted proteins | sample JacPinW_OM1H0_O2_FD_187961 | JGI IMG/M metagenome (GOLD analysis project Ga0209007, IMG submission 187961) | Forest soil microbial communities from Algoma, Ontario, Canada - Jack Pine, Ontario site 1_JW_OM1H0_O2 (SPAdes) (version 2) | ecosystem: Environmental > Terrestrial > Soil > Boreal... | reverse complement strand
CTCCAGCGGTCGGAGTCCGCAAAGCCTTCGTGCAGATTCTTCGCCGCGTCTTCCTCCATATGCACGCGCGTGATTCCGATGCGCTTAGCCGCGCCCTCCGCTTCGATCTGGAGCGAGCCGGCAAGAGCCAACGGCAGCTCGTATTGCGAAATTTGATAGCCCTTCGGCAGGTCCGGATAGAAATAATTCTTGCGCGCGAACACCGAGCGGCGCGCGACCGTGGCGTCAACCGCCAGTCCGAACTTTACCGCCATCTGCACGGCGCGGGCATTCAAGACCGGCAGCACACCGGGGTAGGCCAGGTCGACCAGATCGGCCTGGGTGTTCGGCGGTGCGCCGTACGCGGTCGGCGATCCGGAGAAGATCTTCGACTGAGTCGCGAGCTGCGCGTGGATCTCGAGCCCGATGACAACTTCCCAGTCGCTCATCAGGTGTATCCCCGCGGCGCGTGCGTGTGCCAATCCGTGGCTTGTTGATATTGATGGGCCGCGTTCAACAATTTCGCCTCCGCGAAATGCGGTCCGATCAACTGCAAGCCCATGGGCAAGCCCTCGACGAAGCCGCAGGGCACCGATACGCCGGGAAGCCCCGCCAAGTTCGCGCCGATGGTGTAGATGTCGTTCAGATACATGAGGACGGGATCATCCATCTTGGCGCCGATGTCGAAGGCCGGCGTCGGGGTCGTGGGCCCGATCACCAGATCGACCTTGTCGAACGCGGCACGGAAATCGTCGGTGATCAGACGCCGCGCCTTTTGCGCTTTCAAATAGTACGCATCGAAGTAGCCCGCGGACAATACATAGGTGCCGGTCATGATGCGCCGCTTCACTTCCGCGCCGAAGCCTTCGCCGCGCGAGCGCTTGTACAAATCCATGAGGTCTTTTGGGTTTTCGCAGCGGTAGCCATAACGCACGCCGTCGAAGCGCGACAGATTCGAGGAGCATTCCGCCGGGGCCACCACGTAGTACGTGGGCACCGATAGCGGCAGATGCGGCAGGCTCACCTGGAGCGTTTCAGCGCCCAAGCCCGTGTAGATGTTCAGCGCGTCCTCGAGCAGGGCCGCGTTGCGCGGCTCCAGGCCTTCGAAGAATTCCCGCAGCAGACCGATCTTCATCCCCTTGAGGGGCTGACCCAAGGCTTTGGAATAGTCGGGTACGGGCACATCGACGCTGGTGGAGTCGCGCGGATCGAATCCGGCCATCACTTGCAGGACCGCTGCCGCATCGCCGGCGCTCCGCGCGAACACGCCGGCCTGGTCGAGACTGGACGCGAAGGCAATCATGCCGTAGCGGGACACTCGGCCGTAGGTCGGTTTCAGTCCGGTCACGCCGGTCAAGGCGGCCGGCTGGCGAATCGAGCCGCCCGTGTCGGTGCCCGTGGCAAACGGGGTCAGGCGGGCGGCGGTGGCGGCGGCCGAGCCGCCCGAGGAGCCGCCGGGGACCTTGGCAGTATCCCAGGGATTCTTGACCGGCCCGTAATAGCTGGTCTCGTTGGAGGAGCCCATGGCGAACTCGTCCATGTTGGATTTGCCCAGCATGACCGTGCCGGCCGCCTTCAAGCGAGCCACCACCGTGGCATCGTAGGGCGCCACGAAGTTATCCAGCATGCGCGAGCCGCAGCTGGTCCGGACCCCGTCGGTGCAGAAAATATCTTTATGAATGAGGGGGATGCCGAGCAACGGACCCCTCTCCCCTGCGCTCAAGCGGGCATCGGCGGCCGCCGCATCGGCCAGCGCCTGCTTCGCGGTCAAGGTGATCATGGCGTTGAGCGCAGGATTCAACCGCTCGATCCGCCCCAAGAAGTGCTGGGTGAGTTCCACGCTGGAAATCTGCCGCTTGGCAAGGCGGTCGGCGAGTTCGCCGATGAATAGGTTATGCATCCGACAAGAATAGCCTAAGGATTACTCGATCACCCGCGGCACCACGTAGAGGCCGGCGGTCACGGCGGGCGCGTTGTGTTGATATTTCTCGTGGTTGTCGCTCTCCGAGACCACGTCGGCTCGCAGGCGTTGATGCTGGCCATCGAGCGGATGCGCCATGGGCAGCACGCCTTCGGTGTCGGCGCGCGACAACTCATCGACGAAATCGACGATGCTCGACAAGCTGTTCACGTACACCGGCATCTCTTGCGCAGTGATGGACAGCCGCGCAAGGTGCGCGATTTTTTCGACGTCTTGACGGGTCAGGCTCATAGGGTTGGTGCTCAAAATGCGCAGCAACTCACGCAATTGAAGCGTAGAGGATGATACACGTTGCCTTGTGATATGTCGTGTCGGTTGTTACATTAGCCGATCTTTTTTTAACCCCAAAAGTTTACGAAAAAACCCCCATGTTCAAACGCCTTAGAGGTTATTTCTCCAATGACCTCTCAATCGATCTTGGCACTGCCAACACCCTCATTTACGTCCGCGAGCGCGGTATTGTTCTGAACGAACCCTCGGTGGTGGCGGTGCAGGATGAGCCCACGCGGGGCGGCAAAATCATCGTCGCCGTCGGGGTCGAAGCCAAGAACATGTTGGGCCGCACGCCTGGCCACATCACGGCGGTTCGGCCCATGAAGGACGGGGTGATCGCGGATTTCACCTATACCGAGAAAATGCTGCAGTACTTCATCAAAAAGGTGCACGGCAACCGGTTTTTGAGTCCTTCTCCCAGAGTGCTGGTATGCGTCCCCTTCGGCTCCACCCAGGTCGAGCGGCGCGCCATCAAGGAATCCGCCGAGGGCGCGGGCGCACGCAGCGTGGACATCGTCCCCGAGCCGATGGCCGCGGCCGTGGGGGCAGGTTTGCCCGTCCAAGAGGCACGCGGTTCCATGGTCTTGGACATCGGCGGCGGCACCTCGGAGGTCGCGGTCATCTCCTTGAACGGCATCGTTTACGCCGCCAGCGTGCGCATCGGCGGCGACAAGTTCGACGAAGCCATCACCAACTATGTGCGCCGCAATTACGGCATCTTGATCGGCGAAGCCACGGCGGAGCGCATCAAGCTGGAAATCGGCTCTGCCTATCCGGGCCAAACGGTGCGCGAGATTTCCGTCAAGGGGCGCAACCTGTCGGAAGGCGTGCCCCGCAGCTTCACTTTGAACTCCAACGAGATTCTCGAGGCGCTGCAAGAACCGCTGCAAGGCATCGTCGGGGCGGTCAAGCAGGCGCTGGAACAAACACCGCCCGAGCTCGGCGCCGACGTCGCGGAACGCGGCATCGTACTGACCGGCGGCGGCGCGTTGCTGCGCGACGTCGATAAGTTGCTCATGGAAGAAACCGGTTTGCCCGTGGTGATCGCGGATGACCCTCTCACCTGCGTGGCGCGCGGCGGCGGGCGAATCCTCGAGCTGACCGAGGAACACGGACCCGGCATTTTCGGACTGGAGTAATGCAAGCGACGAGGGATTTTTCCGCCCATGGTCGCCTTTCGTAGTACCGACGCCTCCGGTCGGACCACGGGACTGTTGTTCCGCTGCGTGCTGTACTCCTTGATCGCTCTCGCGCTGATCATCGTCGATAAGCGCTACGCCCACCTGGTAAAAATCCGCCAATTTCTGTCGGTGGTCGCCTATCCGGTGCAAGTGGCTGTCGCCTCGCCCTTTGAAGGCTGGCACTGGTTTCGCGACAACGTGACCACCCGCGACGCTTTGCGCGCCGACAAGACCAAGCTCGAAGCGGAGCTGCGCGTGGCGCAGTTCAGGCTGCAGCGCTATGAGGCGCTGGAAGCCGAGACCCAGAGGCTGCGCGCATTACGCGATAATACCGCCGGCGTGACAGACCGATTTGTCATTGGCGACATCATGAACGTCGACCTCGATGCCTTTCGCGAGCGGGTCTTGGTGGACAAGGGCGCGGGCGACGGCGTTTATGTAGGACAGGCCGTGCTCGATTCGGGCGGTGTGTTCGGCCAGGTTGCGCGCGTCGGGCAGCTCACCAGCGAGGTGATTCTGGTCAGCGATGCAGCGCACGCGATTCCCGTGCAGATCAATCGTAATGGCTTGCGCACGGTGGCGGTGGGGACCGGCGATACCAATCGGCTGAAGCTGCCCTACCTGCCCACCAGCGCGGACGTGGTAGCCGGCGATCTACTGGTGACGTCCGGCCTCGGCGGCGGATTTCCGGCGGGCTACCCGGTTGGCACCATCGCGGAGGTCAAGCGTGATCCGGCGCAATCGCTCGCCGACGTCGACGTCAAACCCGCGGCGGCACTCGATCGTTCCAGGGAACTGCTCTTCGTGTGGCTCAAACCCCAAGCCGCGGAATTGCCGCCGCCGGCCAAGCCCGCCCCGGTGTCGAAGAAATGATGCGCGACACGCGAATCCGGCGCATGCCCATGGCGCTGTCCGCGCTGGTCGCACTCGCGCTGGCGATCCTGCCCTTGCCGGCGGTGCTCGATGCGTTTCGTCCCGACTTTCTGGTATTGGTGGTGTTTTATTGGTGCATCGAATCGCCCCGCGCCGGCGGACTGTCATTGGCCTTCTTCGCAGGGTTGGCGCTCGACGTGATTCAGGGCGTCGTGCTGGGACAGCACGCGCTCGCGCTCACGCTCATGGGCGCCTGGGCCACGCACCTGCGGCTGCGGATTCGGGTTTTCTCGATGCTGTCGCAATGTCTCGTGGTGTTCATGCTGCTCACGGGCTATCAATTCATTGTTTTTTGGGTCGACGGCGCCACCGGCAATCCGGTGACCAACTTCAGCCGCTGGCTCGCGCCCATCATCGGTGCGCTGCTGTGGCCGGTGCTCATCAGTTTCATGGGCAAATTGCATGAGCGGTAAACCATGATCTACGATGAATTCTCGCCCTCGCGCACGCGCCGCACCCTGACCGCCGGGGGCCGCACGCTGCGTGCGCTGGGATTGGACGGTCCCTTGACCGGCGTGTTGGCCATCATCGTCGTGATCGGCATTTTGGTGGTGTACAGCGCCTCGGGCCAGAACTGGAAAATGGTGCAGCACCATTTGGTGAATATCGGCATCGCGGTGGCGGCCATGCTGGCGCTCGCCAAATTCGCAACGCCGCAATACCTGCGAATGTTCGCGCCGATCGCCTATGTGATCGGCGTGCTGCTGTTGATCGTGGTCGACGTCACAGGACATGTGGGCAAAGGCGCGCAGCGTTGGCTCGACATCGGCTTCATGCGCTTTCAGCCGTCCGAGATCATGAAGCTCGCGGTGCCGATGGCATGCGCCTGGTACATGCACGAACGGACGTTGCCGCCGACCTTTTTGGATCTGATCGTCATGGGAGTCTTGATCGCCATCCCAACGGCCATGATCGTGACGCAGCCGGATTTGGGCACGGCGTTGCTGATCGCGGCCTCCGGCCTCATCGTCATGCTGCTGGCGGGATTGCAGATCCGGCTGATCCTCATCGCCATTCCGCTCCTGGGTGCCGCCGCTTGGGGTGCGTGGCATTTCATCCACGACTATCAGCGCCAGCGTATTTTGACCTTTCTCAATCCGGAAACCGATCGCTTGGGCGCCGGCTATCACATCATCCAGTCGCAAATCGCCATCGGCTCGGGCGGCCTGTTCGGCAAGGGCTACATGAACGGCAGTCAGGCGCAGCTCGAGTTTCTCCCCGAGCGCTCCACGGACTTCATCTTCGCGGTCATCGGTGAGGAATTCGGTCTGCTGGGACAGCTGCTGATTCTGTCGTTGTACGGCGTGGTCATCGGCCGCGCCCTGTACCTGGCCATGCAGGCGCAAGGGACATTCGCTCGCTTGACCGGCGGGGCCGTCGCCTTGAGCTTCTTCGTGTATGTGTTCGTCAACTCAGGCATGGTCAGCGGCATCTTGCCGGTGGTGGGCGTTCCCTTGCCCCTGATCAGCTACGGCGGCACTTCCATGGTCACGCTGCTGGCCGGCTTCGGCATCCTCATGTCGCTGCATTCGCACCGCAAGCTGATCGGGTCTTGACGCCGGTGCGAACTCCCTTTGCGAAGACCTTGTTTGTATGCGCCGCGCTTCTGGTGCTCGAGGCCGAACCGGCCGCAGGCCTCGACATCAAGCGCCCCGAGGTCAAGGAATTCATCGCGCACATGTCGGACGGCTACGGCTTCAAGAAACGCGCCCTGCGCAAGCTGTTGAAATCGGCGGATAGTCAACCGGCCATCATCGAGGCCATGAGCAAGCCGGCCGAAAAAGCCAAACTCTGGTACGAGTATCGTCCGATCTTCCTCAATGAACGGCGCATCCGCGAAGGCACGGAATTTTGGATTGCGCACCGTCAGGCACTCGATCAAGCCAGCATCAAGAGCGGCGTCGCACCGGAATATCTCGCGGCAATCCTCGGCGTCGAAACTTACTACGGACGGCTCACCGGGACCTACCGGGTTCTCGACGCGCTGGTCACGCTGTCGTTCGACTATCCGCCGCGCGAGAAATTCTTTCGCGATGAGCTGGAGCAATTTCTGTTGCTGACGCGCGATGCGCATCTCGATCCCAAGACTTTGAAGGGATCCTACGCCGGCGCCATGGGCGCGCCGCAGTTCATGCCCTCGAATTACCGGCGTTACGCGGTGGACGCGGATGCGAACGGCCGCATCGACCTGTGGAACGACTGGCCGGATGTTTGCGCCAGCGTCGGCAACTACTTGAAGGAGCACGGCTGGAATGCCGGCGAACCCGTCCTGGAAGAGGCCACGGTCCTGCCTGAAAAGCCCGACGATCTCGATGGCCGCAAATTGGCCCTGTCGGAGACGGTGGGCTCGCTCGCGGCGAAGGGCGTCAGCTTCGATGCCGAGCTGCCGGCCGACGCACCGGCGATTTTGATTGCCGCCGACGAGCCCGATGGCGTTCACTGGCGCGTCGGCTACAACAACTTCTTCGTGATCACTCGCTACAACCACAGCGCGCTATACGCCATGGCCGTCTTTGAACTCGCGGCGGCGGTGAAGCAGCGCATGCTGGCGAACGAGACCGCACCGTTGGCCACCACCGCGACATCGCCGTGAGATTGTCGCGGGCGCTGGCGCTGCCGCTGTGCCTCGCGATCGCGGCCGGAATGACCGCCTGCTTCAGCGCGCCGCCTCGGCGCGAGATTCCCAGCACGGCGCCGCCGCCTCCGCCGGCGGAACGGCCGCCACCGCCGGATTCCGTACCTGACATGGTGCCGCGTAACGAACCGCGCTCCCGGAATGGCAATCCGCCGTTCTACGACGTGATGGGCAAGCGCTACTTCGTGCTTTCCTCGAGCGTGGGCTACGTGGAACGGGGCGTCGCGTCTTGGTATGGCCCGGGGTTTCACAAAGTCCGCACCTCGACCGGCGAGCCCTACGACATGTACGCCATGACAGCCGCCCACAAGACGCTGCCGTTGCCGGCCTATGTGCGCGTGACCAATCTGCAAAACGGACGCAGCATCGTGGTGCGCGTGAACGATCGCGGTCCGTTCGTGGGCAATCGCATCATCGATCTTTCCTACACCGCCGCATCCAAGCTCGATATGTTGCGAAACGGCACCGCCATGGTTGAGGTGCGCACGCTCGAGGCCGCCGCGGTCGGCGCACCGCTTACCGCCGCGCTCGCCGCGCCCTCCGCCGCACTATCCGCCGCCGCCGCGCCCTCCGCCGCACCGGCTGCCGCGCCACTCATCGCAACGCCCATCACAGGAGCCGATGCGCCGCCGCCATCCCCGGCGGCTGTCGCGCAGTCGCCTGAGGCAGCCTCGGACGTAAACGGCGCTGTCTCGACTGTTCCCGTGCCCCGTGCGCTCTTTATTCAAGCAGGGGCCTTCAGCGATCCGAACAACGCCGAGCGGCTCATGCAGAAATTGCGCGGCGGCGGCTATGGCAAAGTATTCGTACGCGACGATGACATCGCGGGCCGCAGAATGTACCGGGTGCGCATCGGTCCTGTTCCAAGCGTTGCCGAATTCGATCGCATCGTCGCGGCTCTCGAGCGTGCAGGCATCAATGACGCGCATCTTGCGCTGGACTAATCGCTATTGCCGGACGGCGATAGTCCCGTAAACTACTCGGCTTCTTTTAGGGTGTGCACCAACCATGTTTCGTTCCGTTCTTGTCAGCTTAGCCGCAGCATTAGTCTTCAGCGCAACCTGCTGGGCGGCGAAACCTCATCACAAGCACGTTGCCGAGGCGGCGCCCGCCGCATCTGCCCCTTCCTCCGCATCGGTACCGGCCGTGTCCGCACCGGCGGTGGCCGGGATGGCCATTCCGGGGGCGCCCCAAGTTGATGCGCGTTCCTACATTCTCGTCGACTACCAGACTGGCAAGGTTCTCGCGGCAAACAACGCGACGGAGCGCATGGAGCCGGCCAGTCTGACCAAGCTGATGACCGCTTACATCGTTTTCCACGAACTCAGCGCAGGCAAGCTCAAGCTCGAGGACATGGTGACGGTCAGCGAGCACGCCTGGCGCTCTGAGGGCTCGCGCACCTTCATCGAGCTGGGAAAGCCGGTATCGGTGAACGACCTGATTCTCGGCATGATCGTGCAATCCGGCAACGATGCGACCATCGCATTGGCAGAACGCATCGCCGGCACCGAGGAGACCTTTGCGCAGCTGATGAATTCGACCGCCAAGAGCTTGAACATGGTCGGATCGCATTTCGAAAACAGCTCCGGGCTTCCCTCGCCGCAGCACTACACCACCGCGCGCGACATGTCCTTGCTGGCGATTGCCATGATCCGCGATTATCCGCAGTACTATAAATATTATTCGGTGCGCGAGTTCGAGCACAACGGCATCAAGCAGCAGAATCGCAACGGACTGCTCGAGAAGGATCCGACCGTCGACGGATTGAAGACCGGTCACACGGATTCCGCGGGCTTCTGTCTGGTCACCTCAGCGCGCCGCGAAGGCATGCGCCTGATCTCGGTGGTGCTGGGTTCCACCAGCATGAAGGCGCGCGAGAATGCCAGCGCCGCGCTATTGAGCTACGGCTTCACCTTTTACGACACTAAACTCATCGTCAAGGGCGGCACGGTGTTGGCCACCACGCACGTCTGGAAGGCGGCCAATCCATCGGCCGAGTTGGGCGTCAAGGATGATTTGTACATGACCCTCGCGCGCGGCCAGGCCGACGTGAAAACCAGCGTCGACGTCACTCCGAAACTGATTGCGCCGCTGGGATTGGATGCCGATGTCGGTACGCTGCATGTTTTCAATGGCAAGGAGGCCCTGACGACCGTGGCGTTGCATCCGTTGAAACCGGTGGCGGCCGGCGGTTGGTGGCGGCGGCTCATCGACACCATCCGGCTTTGGTTCGCTTGACATGAGCGGTCCTCTGCCCATCTGTTACTTGAACGGTGCGTACCTGCCCCTCAGCGAGGCCAAGGTGTCGCCCTTCGATCGCGCCTTTCTTTTCGGCGATGCGGTCTACGAGGTGGTGCCCCTATACGGCTCGCGACTGTTTCGGCTGCGCCAGCACCTGGACAGGCTGAATCGCAGCTTGGCCGCGATTCGCATGCCGCCCGCGATGTCGCATGGCGACTGGGCGCATGTGTGCCAGGAGCTGATTTCGCGCAACGCCGCGGATCAGGGGCATCTTTACATGCAGGTGAGCCGCGGCGCGGAGTTCGGCCGCAATCATGCCTGGCCTGAAGGACTGAAGCCGACTCTGTTCGCCTACTGCACCGAGCTGGATCCGCTGCCGGATGCGCTGCTCGAACACGGCGTGGCCGCCGTCACCGCAACCGAGACCCGCTGGGCGCGGCGCGATATCAAGGCGACTGCGCTGCTGGCCAACATCTTGTTGAAAAAGCTGGCGGCCGATGCCGGCGCATTTGAAACGATCATGCTGGAAAATGGCGAACTCACCGAAGGATCGTCAACGACCGTGCATGTCGTGAAAAATGGCGTGATTCACACGCCGCCGAACAGCCATCACATTCTTCCCGGAACCACTCGCGATGTGGTCACGGAACTCGCGGACCTTTTGTCGGTGCGCAACTCGAGCACCGCCATCTCCGAAGCGGCGCTGCGCGGCGCCGATGAAATTTGGCTGGCATTCTCGACCCGCGGCGTATTGCCGGTCACCAAGCTCGATGGCGCGCCGGTGGGCAGCGGGGTCCCAGGCCCCGTGTTCAAGCGCATCCACCTCGCATTTACCAACTACATCCGCGAATTGGCGCAGACGCCCGCGCTATGAGCACCACGCCCGAGGAATATCCCAGTGATTTTCCCATCAAGGTGATGGGCCGGCATGACAGCGACCTGCGTGCGCTCACGCAAGCCATCGTCGAGCGCCACGCCGGGCCGATCGCGGATTCGCACGTGAAGACGCGCACCAGTGCGGACGGCAATTTCCTGGCATTGACCTATACCGTGCACGCCACGAGCCGCGAGCAGCTCGATAAGATCTACCGCGAACTCACCGCCTGCAAGTCGGTGTTGATGGCACTGTAGCGCGCGCCAGCCGGCGCATAGCCCAGTCGCCGCAGCAGATGCGGCAGTAAATCCTGCGCGACGGAATCGACGCCGGCGCTTACCCCCAGATCCGCAAGCCGCGTCACGCGCAAATCCTTATAGCCGCACACATTGATGCGTTCGAAGGGTTGAAGGTCGAGGGCCACGTTCAACGCCATGCCGTGATAGCAGGCGCCGCGGCGAATGCGCAAGCCTACGCTGGCCAGCTTCGCGCCCTCGACGTACACGCCGGGCGCTTGCCTCGAGCCCGAGGCGCTTATGCCGAGTTCGGCCGCATAATCGATGACGGCGTTCTCCAACGCCACCACCAAATCGCGAACGCCCAGCTTCCGCCGCCGCAAATTCAGCAGCGGATAAATCATCAGCTGGCCCGGCCCGTGATAGGTCACCTGGCCGCCGCGATCGATTTGCACCACGGGGATATCGCCCGGCGCAAGCAGGTGTTCTCGGCTGGCGTTCAATCCCAGGGTGAATACCGGCGGATGCTCGACGAACCACACCTCATCGCGCGTGGCATCCTGCCGCTCATCGGTAAATTTCTGCATCGCCCGCCAGGTCGGTTCGTACGGCGCCAGCCCGAGGTGGCGAATCAGCGGCGAGTCGCTCATGAATCTTTAGGCGCCGGCGGCCTTGACGGCAAGCTTGGCGTTATCCAGACCCGCATTATTGCGCGCCAGCGCCTGCTCGGCGCGATAGCTCGAGCGCACCAAGGGACCCGAGACGCATTCAAGAAATCCAAGCTTAAGCGCCCACTCGCGGTAGTCGTCGAATTGCTGCGGGGTGACGAATCGCTCCACGTTTAAATGATTCGGCGTGGGGCGCAGATACTGACCCAGGGTCAGCACGTCGACCTGTGCCGCGCGCAGATCCGCCAGGGTCTCGCGTATTTCCGCATCCGTCTCGCCCAATCCCAGCATCAAGCTGGTTTTCGTGAGCACTTCCGGTTTATAGGCTTTCGCGCCGCGCAGTACCCCGAGGGTCTGGTCGTAGCCCGCGCGCGGATCGCGCACCGGATGAGTCAAACGCCGCACCGTTTCCACATTTTGCGCAAACACGTCCAGTCCCGAGTCGAGCACGGTTCGCACATCCGCCGCGACGCCTTGGAAATCCGGCGTCAGGGCTTCGACCGCGGTGTTCGGATTCAGAGCCTTGATGGCGCGAATCGCCGCCGCGTAGTGCGCCGCGCCGCCGTCCGGCAGGTCGTCGCGGTCGACCGAGGTCAGCACCACGTACTTCAGGCGCATGAGCTGCACCGACTTGGCGACGTTTTGCGGCTCTTCCGCATCCAGCCAGCCGCGCGGGTTGCCGGTATCGACCGCGCAAAAGCGGCACGCGCGCGTGCACACGGCGCCCATCAACATGATGGTTGCGGTGCCCGCGTTCCAGCATTCGCCGATATTCGGACATTTCGCCTCTTCGCACACCGTGCTCAAGCGATGCTCGCGGACGATTTGCTTGACCGCGCCGAATGCGGCGCCCGTGGCCAAGGGCGCGCGCAACCAGGCGGGCTTGCGCGGATTCGAGGCGGCTAAATGCGTCTGCTTGATGCCATCCTTGATGGCGCTAAAGCCTTGGGGCGTCAGGTATTTTTCGCCGCTGCGGGTCGGGCGTTGCTCGGACATGCCCTCAATTGTACCCTACCTCTGGCGCTTGAAATCCGTGATCCAGTTGACCTCCCAAGTCTTGCCGCCGTCGGGCGAAAAGGCCTGTTCCCAGTGCGCGCCATCCGCCGTGATGTTCGACCACACGAAGCGCACGCGCACCGTTTTGCCGCGCAGCACATCGTTGGAATAGAACGTCCCGACGCCATTCACGAAGCGGCCCTTCACCGGCGGATCGAGATTGCCGAAGGGATCCCGCCCGTCCAACCACCAAATTGCCCACTGCCCGGTTTTCGAATCGTAGGCGCGTAAGGTGACGCCCTTGTAGACGCCGCCCGGCAGGTTCAGAACATTGTCATCCTCGTTGGCATAACCATCCATGAGCAGGCGAAAGCTTTGCGTGCCGTCGAATTCCTCCCACTCATGATTGCCGGCCAATCGCTCCTTCAAACGGCGGTTATGCGCAACCCATTCGCCGGCGCGCAGATCAAAGTCGTGCAAGCCGCTCAAGTTAGGCTTAAGAGGGGCAGGCGGCGGATTGTCCTGCGACGCCTGGGCCATGTAGGCGGCTCCCAACATGACCGCCATGACGCGTACGACAAAAGAGAGGCGAGGCATATTCATACAAACTCCGTTATTTAACTCGGGTGTCCACCGCGATCCAGTTCATTTCCCAGCTCTTGCCGCCACGATCTCGAAATCGAAATCATGCTGACCGTCGCGGCCTTGGTCTGCCGTGACGGCCGTCTGCGCCGTCAAGTGCGCGGGCACGCCTAGGCTCACGCAAATCAGCGCCGCCAGCCGCGCAGCAGGGAAAAAATTCATCACCCCATCCTGCGGGATGTTATGGTCTTTTAAAAGCTCCACTATTTATGTCATTCGTAATACCACTTTTGAACCGCCAGGAACCGCTTTCACGCCAGATCTATCTTTGGTTTCGTCAGGCAATCTTGCGGCGGGTCATGAGCAACGCGGAACGGCTGCCCTCGACGCGTGAACTGGCCGAGCAGCTGCACGTTTCCAGAACCGTGGTGGTGCTGGCCTACGAACAGTTGCTGGCGGAAGGATTCGTGGTGGGCCGCGGCGGCTCGGGAACTTACGTCGCCGACGTCTTGGCTGCCGGCCGCACCGGCACGCGCACCAGCCGCGTCAAAGTTCGCTTGTCCCGCTATGGGCGCGCCGCGGGCGCCGCGGCAAAAGCGAATTTTTTGGGCAAGCCGTCGCCGCGTGCGCGCTACGATTTTGCATACGGCCGCAGCGATGTCGAAGTCTTCCCCTTTGAGATGTGGCGCCGCATGTTGTTGCGCCACGCACGCAGGACATCGGTACGCGCACTGGATTATGGGCCTACGGGCGGCAGCGTCGCGCTTCGCGAGGCGATTTCCGTGCACTTGCGCCGCACGCGCGCCGTGCTCTGCGACCCGTCGCAGGTCATCGTCGTCAGCGGCTCGCAGCAGGCCTTGGACCTGGTGGCACGCGTGCTGATCGAGCGGGGCGATCGCATCGCCGTTGAAGACCCCTGCTACCAGGGCACGCGAGAAGTGCTTCGCGCCTCCGGCGCTCGGCTCTTGGCCGTAGCGGTCGATCGTGATGGTTTGAATCCGGGCAGGCTGCCGGAGGGGACGCGCATGGTATTCGTCACGCCTTCGCACCAGTTTCCGACCGGCGCCATTCTCTCCCTCCCGCGCCGCTTGCAACTGGTCGACTGGGCCAGGCGCGTGGATGCCTTGGTGGTCGAGGACGACTATGACGGTGAATACCGTTATGAAGATCAGTCGCTGCAATCCCTGCAGGGCCTGGATGCGGAAGGACGCGTCATCTACATCGGCACCTTCTCGCGCACGGTGTTCTCGTCACTGCGCATCGGCTACCTGGTCGTGCCCAAGCCGCTGATCTCCGTATTCACCTCGGCCAAATGGCTGTGCGATCGCCATACCGCGACGCTGGAGCAAGAGACCCTGGCGGAGTTCATCACCAGCGGCTTGTACGAGCGTCACCTACGCCGTGTTCGACGCCGGAACGCCGCGCGCCGCGAGGCGCTGCGCGAAGCCATCGGCAAATACCTGGGTGATCGGGTGGAAGTCACTGGCTTTGGCGCCGGCGCACATGTCGCGCTGTGGCCCGCCGCGCGCGTTTCCGAGACCGATGTGATTGCGGCCGCCGCCAAACTCGGCGTCGCCGTTTATGGCATATCGCGATACTTCTTATCAGCACCGCCGCGGAAAGGCTTCATGCTCGGCTACTCACGGATGACCGAGAACGATATCCGCGAAGGGGTGCGTCGTCTGAGCGCGGTCCTGTAAACCTCGGCACTGTGAGTTTGAGCGGCTCCGAAGAATCAAGGCCCTGGTACCTTCGGGCCTTGATTCTTCTCACCCTCCCCGACGAAGGCTACACCCGGTCTAAGTCACTACGCCGAGGCGCCGCGTTGAGTGCTGCAAGCCGCTCCGGCGTTCCCACGTCCTCCCATACCCCGCTGTAGAGCTGCCCGGAACACTTTCCGGCCGCCATGGAACGCTGCCACAGCGGCATGATGGGAAATACGCCGTCTTGGGCACCGGCGAAGAAGGCGTTGCGGTAAACGGCAATGCCGCCAAAAGTAAATAACTCAGTGCCGCGCGCCAGCGCCTCGCCGCGTGTCAGCACTTCGCCTCGCGCCAGGCCGAAGTCGCCTTGCAGATAGGCCGGGTTGGGGACCAGCACGAGGTGTGAATCGTATTGGCCAGCGATTGTCAGGGTCTCGAATGGAAAGTCCGTGTAGCTATCGCCGTTGACCACCGCGAACGGTCCGGGCGATAGGTACGGCAGCGCTCGAAAAACACCGCCGCCGGCATCCAGCGCGCGCGGCGCTTCCTCGCTGTAGGTGATGGCGGCGCCATAGCGAGTGCCGTCGCCCAGGTAGTCGCGGATCTGGCCGCCGAGCCACGCCAGATTGATGACGACGCGCTGGATGCCGGCGCGCGCCAGACGCTCCACGTGTCGTTCGATCAAGGGTTGTCCGTGCACGCGCAGCAGCGGCTTCGGCGTCGTATCGGTTAAGGGCCGCATGCGCTCGCCGCGCCCCGCCGCCATGATCATTGCCGCCCGCGGACGCTCGCTCGCCATGCCTGCAATACTCAGACAGACTCCTGGGCCAGCGCGCGCCGCTGCGCGCCCTGAAACTTCAGGTCGATGCGCTCGGAGATGAATTCAGCAAAAGCCGCGGTTTCCGGGTAGCTCAACGCCGTGTCGCGCACATAGCTAAGCACACGCGGCAAATCCTTCAGGTACTGCGGCTTGCCATCTCGATAGAACAGGCGAGCGAAAATACCGAGCACCTTGATGTGCCGTTGCAGGCCGGTAAGATCGAACCAGCGCATGAACGTCGCAGCGTCGGCGTCCAATTTAAATCCGGCCGCGAGCAGACTCTCGCGATATTCGAGCACCCACTGCCGCACGCGCGCCGGCGGCCACGCGATATAGCAGTCCTTGAGCAGCGAGGCCAAGTCATAGGTCACAGGACCCCAGACGGCATCTTGAAAATCCAATATGCCGGGGTTGTTTTCGGGGGTGACCAAGAGATTGCGGGAATGATAGTCGCGATGCACGAAGCATGCAGGCTGGGAAACGGCGGCTTCCACCAGGCTCTCGAACAGCCCTTCGAGCATCGCGCGCTCCCGCGCTTCAATCGTCAGACCCAAGTGGCGTATGAGAAACCATTCCGGCAAAAGTTCCATTTCCCGCAGCAGCAGCGCGCGGTCATATCGAGGCAGACCCTGCGAGAGGCCGGCACCGGCGGTTTGCATGGTGCGCAGGCTCTTGAGCGCATCGGCGTACAACTCATCGGCGGCACCCTCCGCGGGCAGCGCATCGAGGTATTGGCATGAACCCAAATCCGATAACAGCAGAAATCCGCGCTCCATGTCGCGCGCCAGAACCATGGGCACATTGAGATCCAGGTTTCCCAGGATTTTGGCCACCTGTAGGAACGGGCGCGAATCTTCTTTGTCGGGAGGCGCATCCATCACGATGTAGGAATCCGCGCCCTGGGTCACGCGAAAGTAGCGGCGAAAGCTCGCGTCCGCGGACGCCGGCGCGATCGATGCGCCGGCAAAACCCAAATCCTCGATCACCCATTGCGTCAAGTTCGCCAGGCGGGAATCGCTTGCATCCAATACATCCATGCTTGACCATTCGCAGACCGCAAATGCGGCGATTTAAGTATACCGACTAAGGCGACGCATTTTGTCCAGCGCTTCTCAGTTCCAAGCCGCATGGGTTTTCTTCTGCCTCGCCAGCGCCGCAGGCTACGCCGACGACGTCTGCCCCGCCCCGCCGAAATTTACCTACACGCGGCCCCCGGACATTGCGGCCGACGACCATCGCATTCACATCGAAACCAACAACGCCGAGCTGCAGCTCGGCACCGACCTCAACGCCGTGCTCACCGGCCGTGTCACTTTGACCCAGGACCAACGCACTGTCGCGGCCGATTCCGTCACTTATGACTACAACACCGACAAAGTAGACGTCAAAGGCAAGGTCGATTTTCTGGACCCGCGGCTGCGCGTGCGCAGCGACTCCGGCAGTTACGACACCGCCGGCGGCGCCAGTTTCGACCAAGCTTTTTTCAACCTCATGGACCGCAACGGCCGCGGCTTTGCCAAGGACATCCATGCGGATCCCGCCGGCAAGGTGGATTTGGATCATGTCCACTACACCAGTTGCCCGGTCGGAATCGAGGATTGGAGCTTGGACGCCTCGAAGCTCAGTCTCGACACCAAGCTGCAGGAAGGCGTCGCGCGTCACGTGGTCATGCGATTCAAGGACGTGCCGATTTTCTACACGCCCTATATCTCGTTTCCATTGGGCGACGAGCGCAAGAGCGGCTTGCTGTTTCCGAGCTTAGGCCACTCCTCGAGCAATGGCTTTGAGCTGGAAGTGCCCTACTACTTCAACCTGGCGCCCAACTATGACCTCACCGTCACGCCCGGCGTGCTGACCGCGCGCGGCGTGCAATTGGCGGAGGATTTTCGCTATTTGACCGCGAGCTCGCATGGCCAGCTCGACGCCACATTTCTGCCCGACGATAAGCAGCTGCACGAGGATCGCAGCTACCTGCGCTACACCGACGTTACCGACATCGAGCATGGCCTGCGTTTCGATACCGACATCACCAACGTCAGCGACAGCAACTACTTCGAGAGCTTCGCCGTGGGAACCGAGCAAACCAGCGTGACCTACCTGGAGCGCCGCGCGGATGTGCTTTATTACGATGATGTGTGGCGCATCCGGGGGCAGCTGCAAAACTATCAAACCATCGATATCTCGGTCCCCGATTCGGAGCGGCCCTACTCGCGCGTGCCCCGCGTGGATGCGAACGCACTGTATCCGATCGAGAACAGCAATTTTGAATTGGCGTTCGACAGCGAAGCGGTCAATTTCCTGCGGGGGGTCGGACCCACGGGGCTCAGATTGAACTTGGCGCCCGAGATACGCTGGTCGAGCCGCGGCCCGGGTTATTTTTTCGAACCCGCGGTGGGTTACGACTTCACCCAGTACGATTTGCAGAATGCCGGTTTCGGCCTGCCGAGCACCCCGACGCGGTCCTTGCCCTACGCGCGTTTGGACACCGGCCTCATATTCGAGCGCGAGGCCGGCTCGCAGGGGCAGCGCACGCAAACCTTGGAGCCGCGACTGGTATACAGCTACGTCCCCTATCGCAACCAAGACGAATTGCCGATCTTCGACAGCGGCTTGCCCGACTTTAACTTGACCGAATTATTTCGCACCAATCGTTATGTAGGATGGGATCGCATCGGGGACGCCAACCAACTGGCCCTGGCGGTGACGACGCGGCTATTCGATACCGTCTCGGGAACCCAGTATCTGTCGGCGACCCTTGGCCAGATTCGTTATTTTTCCATCCCCCGCGTCGGGCTGCCCACCGATACCCTGGTTCCCGGCGCCGAGATCGCCCAGACCGTACCTATCGTCAATCCTTTGCAGCTGCCGGGTAATGCACTGCTGGTGGCGCCGGGTCAGCCCTTTGTCCCCTACCCGGGCCAGTACGCCTACATCAATCGCAACGGCCTCGCGCAGCCCCTGCAAACGACTACTTCGCAGGTGCCCGGGGCGTTCCCGGCCTCCGACCTCGTCGCGGAAGTGGATCTGACCGGTTACAAGCACCTCGGGGTCAACTTGGACTACCAATGGAACCCCTACACCTCCCAAACGGAAAAATCGGAAGTTATCGTTCAATACAAGCTTGATCCCAGCCGGGTGGTCAACATCGGCTACCGCTTCCAGGAGGGTATTCTCAAGCAATGGGACGGCTCCTTTGCCTGGCCGATCGCGGAGCACTGGAACACGGTGGGCCGTTGGGTCTATTCGCTCCAGGACCGTCAAACCATCGAGCAAGTGGCGGGTATTGAGTACAAAAGCTGCTGTTACAAGGTCCAGCTGTTGCAACGCCGCTATCTGAATATCCGCCCCGGCAGCACCACCGTCGGGGGCACACTGGACACCTCGATTGCATTACAATTGGAACTGACGGGCTTAAGTTCGGTCGGAAAACGTGAGGATTCCTTCCTAGAACAGTCGATCCGGGGATATTCGACCCGCGACCCGAGCAACCAGCAACCTTAAGTTTAGGATTTTTGAGCCATGCGTAAAGTGTTCCAAGTCTGTGCGTTGGTCGTCGCGCAGATGCTGCTGTTGTCGCCTGCCTTCGCGCAGACCCGCGACATCAGTGTTCACGGCGATCTGCTGGACCGAATCGCGGCGATCGTCAATGACGGCTTGGTCCTCAAAAGCGAACTGGACCAACAGATGACGTCGGTCGAGAAGCGGCTGCAGGAACAGAAAGTCGAGCTCCCCTCGCAAAGCGTGCTGCAGCAACAAGTACTCGATCGCCTGGTGCTGCAGGAAATACAGTTGCAGCGCGCGAAGCACGTGGGACTGACGATTACGGATGAACAATTGAACGGCGCGCTGCAGGAAATCGCGGCGCGCAACAAAATCCCATTCGATCAGCTGCCGACAGCCCTGCAGGCGCAAGGAGTCGATTACAAGACATATCGCGAATCGATGCGCAAAGAACTGACCTTGAGCACGTTGCGGCAACGCGATGTGATTGCGCACATCAATGTCTCGCCGCATGAACTCGAGCAGTATATGGCGCGCGAGCAGAACGCCGCCGCGAACGATGAATTCAATGTCTCGCATATCCTGTTGTCATTGCCGGCCGCCGCCACGCCGCAGCAGCTCGACGATATTTCCCACAAAGCGCAGGATGTGGCCTCGCGGGCCGGCAAGGGCGAGGATTTCGGCCAACTTGCGATTGCCAACTCCAACAGCCAGACGGCCTTGGACGGCGGTCAACTGGGATGGCGCAAGGGCTCGCAGCTGCCGCAATTCATTCTGGATCTGGTCGTCAAGATGAAGCCGGGCGAAGTGAGCGAGCCGGTTCGCACGCCCAGCGGCTACCACATCGTCAAGCTCAATGAACGCCGCGGCGGCGACGCGCCGGTCATCATCAATCAGATCCACGTGCGCCACATTCTGATGAAGCCGAACGAATTGGATGACGATGCGACGGTGCGCGAGAAGCTCGCCAAGCTGCGCGAGCGAATTCTCAAGGGTGAGAACTTTGGCGGCATCGCCGCCACGGCGTCCGAAGATCCGGGTTCCGCGCCCGATGGCGGAGATTTGGGCTGGAGCGGTCCTGGCACCTTCGTGCCTGAATTCGACAAGGCGATCGCCGACCTCAAACCCAATGAGATCAGCGAGCCCTTCAAGACTCGCTATGGTTGGCACATCGTGCAGATGTTGGGCACGCGAACCTATGACAGCACCGACGATGTGCGGCGGCAAAAAGCATTTGCCGCGATCCGCGAGAGCAAAGCGGACGAAGAGACGGAGTTGTGGTTGCGCCGTTTGCGCGACGACGCCTTCGTCGAAACCAAGATGTAGGCGCGCGCAGGCGGTGTACATACCGCGCATCGTCATTACGTCCGGGGAACCCGCGGGTGTTGGACCCGACGCCTGCGTCAGCTTGGCGCAAAGAGACTGGGAAGCGGACTTGGTGGTGGCCGCCGACGCGGAGCTGTTGGCCGCCACGGCCGAGGCACTCAGTCTTCCCCTGACCCTCGAACGCTACGACCCTACGCGCTCGCCTAAGCCGCATCGCAACGGAACCCTACAGGTCATGCACATCCCGACGAACTGCCCGGTTGTGCCTGGGCATCCGGATGTACGCAATGCGCCCTACGTGATCGAAATGCTGGATCGTGCCTGCGATGGCTGTAGCAACGGTGAATTTGCGGCGATGGTGACTGCGCCCGTGCAGAAAAGCACGCTCATGGATGCAGGATACCGATTCAGCGGCCACACCGAATATCTCGCGGAACGAACCCGGGCGGCGCTGCCGGTGATGCTTTTGATCAATGATCAGCTGCGGGTGGCGCTGGTCACAACGCACCTGGCCTTGAGCGAGGTGCCGCGCGCCATCACGCGCGATCGGCTGCGCTCGACCTTGCGCATCGTGAACATGGATCTGGAGCGGCATTTCTCCTTGGTGCCGCCGCGAATCGCCGTCTTGGGCCTCAATCCGCACGCCGGCGAAGCCGGTCATTTGGGGCGGGAGGAATTAGACATAATCGAGCCTGTGATTGCGGAACTGACGGCCGAGGGCATGGACTTGCAAGGACCCGTTCCCGCCGACACCGCCTTCACGCCTCGCTTCTTGAAGACCGTCGATGTGATCGTCGCCATGTACCACGACCAGGGACTGCCGGTCATCAAGCACGTCGGCTTCGGGAATGCGGTGAACATGACTTTGGGGCTGCCGATCCTGCGTACCAGCGTGGATCACGGCACGGCGCTCAAGCTGGCGCGGACCGGGAAAGCGGACACCGGAAGTTTGAGCGCCGCCGTAGCGCTTGCCATCGACCTGGCAAGCGCGCGTAGCGATCATGCCGGTTCGTAAGCGCTTTGGTCAGCACTTTCTGCATGATCCGGGCGTCATAAGACGAATCCTCGACTCCATTTCGCCGGCTCACGAGGACCGTGTGCTTGAAATCGGACCCGGACGCGGCGCCTTGACCTGGGGCCTCTTGCAGCGCGTGCGCAGCTTGGATGTCATCGAGATCGACCGCGACCTGGCCCGATCGCTGCAGGACGATCCGCGCGCCGCCAAAGGTCTGCGCGTGCACGTTGAAGATGCGCTCCACACCGACTTTGGGCGTTTGCGCGGGGATGGCGGCCCGCTGCGCATCGTTGGCAACCTCCCCTACAATATTTCAACGCCGCTGCTGTTTCGGCTGCTATCCCAGCGGGCTGCCATTGCCGACATGCATTTCATGCTGCAGCGGGAAGTGGTGGACCGCATGACCGCGCAGCCCTCGAACAAGACCTACGGCCGCTTGACTGTCATGCTGGCTGCGGTGGCGGAAGTCGAAAAGCTGTTCGATGTCGGGCCCGGCGCCTTCCAGCCGCGGCCCAAGGTCTGGTCGGCCATTGTCCGCTTGCGGCCAACGCTTCAGCCCCGCTTCGACATCGGCGATGAGGGCGTGCTCCGCATGTTGGTCACCGCCGCGTTCTCCCATCGGCGAAAAATATTGAGCAATGGTCTGAAAGGGTTGCTGACCGCGGCGGAAATTGAAGCCTGCGGCATCGATTCGCAGCTCCGGCCGGAAGCATTGACGCCCGCGCAATTCGGCCTGCTTGCGGTTCACCACTCTCGGTTATACTCAAAGGCGCATGGCAGACTACAAGAAAATCTTGGTACTGTTGGACCTGACTGAGTCCAGCGAACAGATCCTGGCCGCGGCTCGCGACATGGCCGCGTACTCGAACGCGGCCTTGCTGGTGCTGCATGTGGTCGAATTCGTGCCGGCCGAGCCCATGGGTGAAACGCTGATGCCGACCGTGCAAATCGAAGAGGATCTGGAAGAGCGCGCCAAACTCAAGCTGAGTGAGCTGTCGACTCGCTTAAAGCTATCGCGCGCGAGCACACGGGTCGAAGCCGGCAACAAGAAAACCGAGATCCTGCGCGTTGCGAAGGAAGAAGCCGTCGATTTGATCGTCCTCGGCAGCCGCGTGCGCCACGGATTGGGCATCTTGGTCAACTTCACTGAGGACACGGTTCTGCATGCCGCGCATTGCGACGTGCTCGCAGTCCGGTTGAGCTAACCATGGAGAGAATCCGGGTCGAGGTGGAGACTTCCTATATCGAAGAACAATCCGACCCGCGCGACAAGCGTTTCGTCTTTTCTTGCACCATTACGATCCGCAATGAAGGGCAGGTTCCGGCGCGTCTGCTCACCCGCCACTGGATCATTACGGATGCGAACGGCAACGTGAAGGAAACGCGCGGCGATGGCGTTGTCGGTGAGCAACCGTACTTGAAACCGGGCCAGGGATTTCGCTACTCGACCGGCGCCGTCATCGAAACTCCCGTCGGCACGATGCAGGGCAGCTATCAAATGGTGGCCGATGATGGCGAGCAGTTCGATGCGCCCATCGCACCGTTCCGTTTGGCGATGCCCGGCGTACTGCACTAGGAGCTCATCTGGCGCTCTACGCGATCGGCGATGTGCAGGGGTGCGACGCGGAGCTCGGCACACTGCTCGGTTCCCTGAAGTTTTCGGCCGATCGGGATTCTCTCTGGTTCGTCGGCGACCTGGTGAACCGCGGTCCCGATTCGCTCAAAGTTCTGCGCCGAATTCGCGCTTTGGGCGATGCCGCCACGGTGATCCTCGGCAATCACGATCTACACCTGCTGGCGGTCGCCTACGGCGGTGCGCGGCTGCGCAGCGATGACACACTCGATGACATCTTGACGGCGCCGGATCGCAGCGCGCTGCTCGAATGGCTGCAGGAGCGGCCGTTGATACACGACGATGCGAATTTGAACGTGTGCATGGTGCACGCCGGCCTGGCGCCGCAATGGGACTTGAACCAGGCGCGGGACTGCGCCCACGAACTCGAAAAAGCGCTGCGGCGCAATCCTCAAAAATTGTTCGATCGATTGTACGGAGACCAACCGGATCGCTGGGAAGAGTCTCTTGAGGGCGAAGAGCGGCTGCGCTTCATCGCGAACTGTCTCACGCGCCTGCGCTACGTCGATGCGGATGGCCGTTTGGCGCTTCGCGCCAAGGGATCGCCGAAAAAGACGCAGACAAAATCGCTCATCCCGTGGTTCGAGGCGCGCGCTGCGCGATGGCGCGGTACGCGAATCATCTTCGGACACTGGTCGACGCTGGGTTTCTTCAGAAACGCCGATGTCACCGGGCTTGATACGGGTTGCGTCTGGGGAGATCGACTCACGGCCTTGCGCCTCGATGTGCCCGACGCCAAGCCGGTGCAGGTCCCCTGCGCGGCGCCCGCGCAAGCGCCGGCGAAGGAGTCTTAGCGGCAGCCTATTTGGGTACTCGGGGAGGGAAATTCTCCGACAGGCTCCTCACCGCCCGCAAAATCTCGCCGCGAACGAAGAAACGGCTGCCGCTGGCCTGATACGGCACGCAGGTGATGTCCTGTTTTACATTTTTGGCGCTCAGGCGCGGCAGAATGTCGCGCGCAAATTCCTCGATGAGCTCGCAGTCGCCAACGCCGTAATTTCGAAACGCGTCGCTCATCAGGGTGAAGGGTTCGTAGCGGGCGTCCACGACCGACAGATCGCCCGGGTGCAGGGGTTTGGTGGATGCGTCCGGCAACGCGGGCGAAGAAAAGATCAGACTTAAGCGAGGGCCTATGTAGCCGCGCCCCAACGGGGCCGATTCATCGCACCCCAGCAGTGCAACCTGCAAATCGTGGCGCGCGCCCAAGTCCAAGAGCAGCGAGCGCATCTTGTCGCGCAAGCCCTGGCAGGAATAGCGTGCCGTGCGGCCCGTGTAGGAGAACTCCAGATGCTGCTCCTTCCAGACTGCCGGGAACGGGCTGCCGACGACCGGATCGGCCGCCCACAGCGGCTGCGCAAGCACCAGCGCAAGCGGCAGCGCAAGCAACAATCCAACGCCCGCAGTCATCCAAAAAGCCCGCATACCGCCTCCAGCCGGGTTTGACCGCTTCAAACGCAATGAAGTTCATCGCCGGTATAATGGTCCCATGCCGGCAGCTCCACCTTTCAATTTACATCGATGGATCGAACAAAACCGCGGCCTGCTCAAGCCGCCGGTGGGCAATAAGTTACTTTTTGAAGACAGCAGCTTCATCATCATGGCGGTCGGCGGACCGAATTCGCGCAAGGACTATCACCACGACCCCAGCGAGGAATTTTTCTTTCAGATCGAAGGGAACATGGTGCTGAAGACCGTGCAAGATGGCCGCTTAGTGGATGTGCCAATCAACGAAGGCGAGATGTATCTTTTGCCCGCGCAAGTCCCGCACTCGCCGCAACGTCCCGCCGGCAGCGTCGGGCTGGTCGTTGAACGGCGGCGTAGTCCTTCAGAATTCGATGGCTTTTCGTGGTACTGCGAAAACTGTGGCCACCAGTTGCATATGGAGCGAGTCGCCGTCGGCAATATCGAAACTCAGCTGCCGGAGATTTTCTCGCGTTTTTATTCCAGCTTGCCGCATCGCACGTGCAGCGTATGCGGCACGGTCATGCAGGCGCCCGCCTGACCGCGCAAGATCTTCAGCGCGCGCAAGCTGACGCTCTGGATGCGGCGGATCCGCTCGCCGGTTTTGCCCAGGAGTTTCATCATCCGCGCGACGCACAAGGACGCAAGCTGCTGTACTTCGGCGGCCATTCCCTAGGCTTGCAGCCCAAGTCCGCGGCCGCAATGATCGAGCAAGAACTCGCCGACTGGCGGCGCTTAGGCGTACTCGGTCACACGGAAGCCGCACGACCGTGGATTCCCTATCATGAGCGCGCGGCACCGGCGCTCGCGGAATTGGCGGGCGCCATGGAGGGCGAAGTCGTTGCCATGAACTCCCTGTCGGTGAACCTGCACCTGATGATGGTTAGCTTCTTCCGCCCCGACGCGACGCGCAATACCGTGCTGATTGAAAGCTCGGCTTTTCCGTCGGATCGTTACGCCGTCGTATCCCAGCTCGAATTTCATGGCCTCTCCGCTGCGCAAAATTTGATCGAAGTTCAACCGCGGCCCGGCGAGCGCACGTTACGAACCGAGGATGTGATCGAGCGCATGGAACGGGAGGGCGCGCGCTTGAGCCTGGTGCTCCTGCCCGGCGTGCAATATCTCACCGGACAGCTATTGGACATGCCGGCGCTGATCGCGGCGGCGCGCCGGGTCGGCGCCAACGTGGGTGTCGACCTGGCTCACGCGATCGGCAATACACTCCTGCAGTTGCACGATTGGAATCCCGACTTCGCCGTATGGTGCAGCTATAAGTATCTAAATGCCGGCCCCGGCGCCGTCGGCGGCTGCTTCGTGCACGAGCGGCACGCTCGGAATTTCAGGCTGCCCCGATTTGCCGGTTGGTGGGGACACAACAAAGCGGAGCGGTTTCTCTACGATCCGAAATTCGATCCGATCGCCGGCGCCCAAGGCTGGCAAATCAGCAATCCACCCATTCTATCCACGGCGCCGTTGCTGGCTTCGTTGGAGATTTTTCAACGGGCGGGCATGCGCGCACTTCGCGCGAAGTCCATCGCGCTCACGGCGTTCATGCGGACGCTCATCGAGGAGCAACTGCCCGAGTTGGTCGAGATCATTACCCCAAAGCCCCCGGAGCAGCGCGGCTGTCAATTGAGTCTGCGTATCGCGCGTCCCGCCGCGGAAGCAAGACGCTGCCAAGAAGAGCTCACCGCGGCGGGCGTGATCGGGGATTGGCGCGAGCCGGATGTGCTGCGATTGGCGCCGATTCCGCTCTACAACTCATTCGCCGATGTCCTCGCCGCCGTCGACATTCTCGCGCGCGCGTTGCACGGTAGCGTCCTGTGATCCGCATCGTCGGCGCAGGACCGACCGGTGCGTTGCTCGCCATTCTCCTGGCCAGGCGCGGACTTGAGATCGAATTGTACGAATCGCGCCCGGACCCGAGAGGCGAGCCTGCCGGCGCGGGCCGATCCATCAACCTGGCGCTGGCCGATCGTGGAATTCACGCCCTCAAGGAAGCGGGTGTATTCGACGGTTTGGCTTCCGCTCTGTTGCCCATGCGCGGCCGGCTCATTCACTACGAAAACGGGGATACCGCCTTTCAACCCTACGGGCAGCGGCCCAATGAAGTCATTTATTCAGTATCTCGGCACCACCTCAACCAAGCGCTGATCGAAGTGGCAGCCGGCCGACCCGGAGTCCGGTTGTATTTCCAGCATCGGCTCGAAAGCGCGGATTTCACCGCCCAAACGGCGCAGATTCGCGACCTTGTGTCAGATCGGCTTCTCGCCGTGCCGATGCAGCCGCTGCTGGCCACCGACGGCGCCGGCTCAGCCGTACGCCGGCAAATGACGGTTCAGAAATTGATTCATTCCCGCGAAACCGATCTCGAGCATGGCTACAAGGAATTATCCATTCCCGCAGGGCCCCAGGGCACCTTTCGCATGGCCAACGACGCGCTGCATATTTGGCCGCGCGGCAACTTCATGCTGATCGCGCTGCCAAACGATGACGGCAGCTTCACCGCAACGCTGTTCCTGCCGAAAGTTGGGATCTCAAGTTTCGCATCGCTGCGTGGCGCGGACAGCATTGTTGAATTTCTGGCGCGTAATTTTCCCGACGCGCACGAACTCATGCCGAACGCGCTCGCGGAATTCAGCACGCATCCGGTGGGATTCTTGGGAACCGTCGCCGCCCATCCGTGGCACGCGGAAGGACAAGCAACCCTCATCGGCGACGCGGCGCATGCCATGGTTCCGTTTCACGGCCAAGGCATGAATTGCTGCTTCGAGGACTGCGTCGAATTCGATGCCTGCGTCGCGCGGCATGCGTCCTGGGAGAGGGTGTTTGCGGAATTCGGCGCCGCCCGCCAGCCCAACACCGGCGCGATCGCCACCATGGCGCTCGAGAATTACATGGAGATGCGCGAAAGTGTTGCCGACCCTAAATTTCAGCTGCAGCAGGCGCTGTCGCTCGAGCTCGAGCGGCGCTTTCCGCAACGCTTCATTCCGCGCTATTCGATGGTGATGTTCCATCATGAGATTCCCTACTTCACCGCTCAGCAACGTGGGGCAGTGCAATCCAAGATCCTGTCCGATCTCACGGGTGGCGCGGTCAATGCGCTCTCTGAGGTCGATTTCGAGCGTGCGGAACGCGAGATTTTGAGCCGCCTGCCGCCGCTTCCGCAGCCTGCGGGCCTTTGAGGCCCGGCGCTAGCGCGCGCGATCGAGCGTCAGAAAACTGTAGGCGTAGGCGTTCTTGTCGTCGGCCTCGTGCCGTTCGCGGCTGGACTCGATCCATTCGCTCTCGCGCCAGGCGGAAAAAAACGTGTCGCCGTCCGGGACCTTGGTGTGCACTAGAGTGAGGTGAATGCGCGAGGCCTGCGGCAGGCATAGGAGATAGACCTCTGCACCGCCGATCACCATCAGAGGCCCGCCACCTCCTACGGCGGATTGGGCCGCCTGCAACGTGCGCACCACTTTGCAGTCCGCCGGCTTGAAATCGCTCGAGCGGCTGAGCACCCAGTTGGTCCGGCCGGGCAATGCCTTGCCGATCGACTCGCAGGTCTTGCGGCCCATCAGAATGTGATGCCCCATCGTCAAGGCTTTGAAATGCCGCAGGTCCGCCGGTAAGCGCCACGGAAGTTGGTTGGCGCGGCCGATCACATCGTTTTCGGAAACCGCCACCACCAATTCCACGGCGCCATTGGTCATCCGTCTCTCTTTAAAAAAAGCAAAACGGACTTATACGCCGGCCGTCACTGTCTCGCCAGCCTTCCGCCAGCCTTCCGCCAGCCTTCCCGGTCAGTGTCTAGCGTGCGGCGAGCGTTGCCTCCTGGCTGCCCAGCGGCGTGGCGGTGAGCGCGAGCTGAGCGCCGCGGGCATCCGAGGTGCAGGTTGCACTCGCCACCGTCGCGCCCGTCTTTGGGTCATGAGCTTGCAGGTTGAAGCTGTACTCGTGTCCGCTGTAGTACTCGGCGATGGCGCTTCCCGGCTGGCTGCTGCGATATTTCAATTTGAATGCCGGCGCGCTGGATCCCGGCGTTGCCATGCTCGCCGCGAATGCGCGCACGCAAGCATCGAGCGCTGCATTTTCAGGGGAAGCGTGGGAAACGGCGGGTAAAAATGCCGCGATCGATGCGGCGCTGAGGATGAAAGTCCGAAAGTTCATGATGGTATTCCTTGTTTAGAAAATACCAACACCCCAAACCGACACTAGCGCGCGGCACCCTGCCGAACAAACGAGAAATTGTTTTAGCAGCGCGAGGTTTCTCTCATGTATTGAGCGCGGTGATTTTGACCGGCCGATGGTCGCCACTCGAAACACGTCCTCCGGCACCGTGAGATTGAGCGGCCCGCTGGAACGCCTGGGGGATGGGAAGCGTCGAGGTCCTGTTCTTTCGGGCCTCGACGCTTCCCATCCCCTAGGCCACGCGGTCCGCTCAATCTCACGGTGTCGAATGACTAAGCGACCCGGCATTCGCTCAAAATCCACCGCGTCAGCTCCTGCAGGTCCTCGCGCGCGCGATCCTCCGGCCGGTGCAAGAGGTAGTAACTCTCATTGGTGGTCAACTCCGCTTCGAATAATTTGACCAAGCCGCCGGCGTTGAAGCGATCGGCGCTCAAGCGAGAAGGCACCAAGGCGACGCCCACTCCTTGCTCGGCAGCGCGCACCACCGCCGACATGGTATCGAGGCGCACCAACCGATTGGGCTTGATCGGTTCGATGCCAAGGCCCGCCGCCCATTTCTCCCAGGCCTCGCGCCGCTCTTCATGCAGCAACAAAGTCTTGCCGTTGAGGTCGGCATAGGTATCGATGGGATTGTCTATCAAAAACGCCGGCGAGCAAGCCGCAATGAAATTTTGCGCAAACAATTCGTGCACCACCAGACCATCCCACGGGCCCGCGCCCACGACGATGGACAGATCCGCCTCCGGCGGATGAGTCTTCGGCGCGGAAAAGGTCGTTTCGATGCGGATGTCGGTCTCCTCGCGCGCCTGCGAAAACGAAGCGAGCCGCGGCAGCAGCAACTCATTGGCGAAAAAAGACGGCACATTCAGCCGGATGATGGTACGGCCATAGCGGACTTGGAGCTGCTCGGTGACCGATTCGAGTTTGGAAAAGATGTCGTTGATGTGCTCGAGGTAATTTCTGCCGGCATCGGTCAATGTCAGCGTGCGCACGCCGCGTTGAAACAGGCTCACGCCCAGCTGTTCCTCCAGCGCCTTGATTTGATGGCTGATGGCGGATGGGGTGACGAACAATTCCTCGGCCGCCGCCTTGAAGCTCTGCAGCCGCGCCGCGACCTGGAAGGTCTTCAAAAATTTGAGCGACGGTAAGCGCATATTGGGTGCCTATGATACAGCATCAATCCCAAGCAACATTCGTGCCAGGCTAGCGCGCCTGTGACTGCATGGCAGTCGCGCGCTCTGCACTGCTGAGCACGCGCGGGGTGGCGATGGGCGTTCCGTCTCTGAAAAACGGCGTGCGCTTATAGTCGCCGTTCACTCGAGCCTTCAGGATAGTTTTGACGAACCACCAGATTGTCGTACCCATTCCTGCAGCCTTCGGTTTAGGATCGCCGATCGCGCCGTGCGGGTTGGCATAGGTGCGAACCGCACCGAAGGAGTTCTGCAGCGGGTGCTCAGGTGCTTCCAAGCAGTTGTGCAGCAGGCCGATGAAGGAAATTTTGGAATTTTCCAGCGTGTTGCCGATCGGCGTCTTGCAGCAGCCCGCGTACCAACGAACCATTCCCTTATCCGTGAGACGCATGCAGGCCAACGCGTCCGTGCCTTGAGTGAAGGTCACGTTCTTGGGAAGTGTTTGCACGACATCCGATCCACCCTGTGCGTCCAAGGTCTCGCTTTCCTGTCCCAAGAAGCGCGCAAAAGCCTGACAGTCGCGGCAATAGCACACGACCCGATTCGCGCTTTGTGTATCGCTGACCCAGCCCTTGATGGTGCCGCACCGACATTGCAGCGGATGTTGCATGGTTCTCTCACTATACTGGCTCCGGTGTTACGCTCGTGAGTCTGCAATTATTTCTCATGAAATCAATCTGTTATAACTAGGCGATGGCAGTGAATCCCACGCGCGCACACGTCATTACCGGTAGCTTCGGCAGCGGCAAAACCACGGCCATTCGCTGGATGATGGCTCACAAGCCCGAGGAGGAGTTGTGGGTGGTGATTCTCAACGAGTTCACCGACGCCGGAATCGACGCGCTTCAGGTCGCGCAAGCGGCGCGCGGAAATTACGATGTGCGATTGGTCGCGGGCGGGTGTTTGTGCTGCGTCGGCGAACTCGAGTTTGGCAAACAGCTGCGCGATCTTTTGCGCAATTTCAAACCGGCGCGGCTATTGATCGAACCGAGCGGCGCGGGCCATGCGGCGGATATCGTCGACACGCTGGCGCTGTACGAGGCGCAGAAGGCGCTGCAACTCGATAGCGTCATTTGTCTGGTCGATCCACAGGACACCGGAAGGATTCTCGACAAACGTCCACCCATCGAATGGTCGCAGATTCAATCGGCCGACGCGTTGCTGTTGTCGAAGCCGGATCTCGCGCATGAAAAGGAGCGCCAGGATTTCGAGCGGATCGCGGCGGAACAGTATCCGCAAAAGCCCTACCTGGGTACGTGCAGTCACGGCGAGTTGCCGCAAGAGGCGCTGCGCAAATTCGAGCGCGAGCCGCGCTTCTCCCTGGTCCCCCACTCCGCTGCCCTCAGCGTGCCGCTGTCGAGTGCCTTCGAGATCGCCGGCCTCAACGGCACCGAAACGCAGCTGCAGGCGCTGGGATTCTGGGCCGTGCAATGGATGTTGCCGCGCGAGTTGGTCTTTGCACGCGCCATCCTCGAGCCGCGCCTTTCCTGGCTGCTGGAGGCCAATCAAGTCTGGCTGCGGCGCATGAAGGGAGTATTTCGCACCGGACTCGGGCCCTCCTGGCTGGTGCAGTCACAAGGACGTGGGCTGACGGGCGAGGACAGTGCATTTCGCCGCGATAGCCGCATCGAGATAGTGCTGAGCGCCGCTCCAACCAACGAATTTTTGGACCTGTGGCGCAACCTTCTACGCAACGCGGCGAATCCCCCCAGACCGCCTAGTCCTCCGCCACCGTGAGATGTGAGCGTCCCTCATGCAACTC
>Ga0209007_1000207_pt1 | contig 31221 bp, 27 predicted proteins | sample JacPinW_OM1H0_O2_FD_187961 | JGI IMG/M metagenome (GOLD analysis project Ga0209007, IMG submission 187961) | Forest soil microbial communities from Algoma, Ontario, Canada - Jack Pine, Ontario site 1_JW_OM1H0_O2 (SPAdes) (version 2) | ecosystem: Environmental > Terrestrial > Soil > Boreal... | reverse complement strand
CCGCGAGCCGCGGCCGCGCGGCTCAGGTCGCGGGTGTCACCATCGGACCGCCGGCCGCCGCCGGCGGCGGCTCCAGCCTGCGGCGAAACTCGCGCTGCAGGAGTGCCAGACTCGTGAGCGCCTGCAGCGTGACGCTCGCCACCGACAGATACCAGACCTGGCCGAGCGTGAAGTGCGACAGTGCCCAGAGCAACAGCACCGGCAGCACGAAGGTTAACAGGCGCGAAGCCGAGCTCAGGAGTGACGGCACGGTGTTGCCGAGCGCCTGGAACATGCCCGAGCAGGTGAAGATGAGCCCGTTGGCGACGAAGTTCCAGGAGATGATGCGCAGGTAAGGCACGCCGACCGCGAGCACGTCGGGCTGGCGGCTGAAGCCTTCGATGAACCACTCCGGCCGGATCTGGCACAGCAGCGTGAGCACGAACATCAGCGCGGAGCTCAGCAGCGCGGCGGCCCAAAACGTCTGCCGCACGCGCTCGAAGCGGCGCGCCCCGAAATTCTGACCCGCGACCGGCGCGGTGGCGAACGCCAGCGCCATGACCGGCAGGAACAGCGCCTGCATGATCCGCATGCCGATGCCGAAGCCCGCCTGGGCAGCGGGGCCGAAGTCGCGGATCACCCAGTAGATGAAGCCAAGGATCACGAACATCATGAGGAACTCGCCACCGGCGGGCAGGCCGACGTTGAAAATGCGGCGGATGACGGCTGCGCGCGGCCGCCACAGTTCGGGGTCCAGCTTCACGTAGTGCTCGAGGCGCACGAAATAGATCCACAGCAGCACCACGCCGACGGCGATCGCAATGGTGGTTGCGAGCCCGGCGCCAGCCGTGCCCAGCGGATGGTGAGTACCCCAGCCGGCGATCAGCACCGGCGCGAGAATCGTGTTCACGATCACCGTCAGCATCTGCACCATCATGGTCGGTTTGACGATGCCGGTGCCGCGCAGCGCCGAGCCGAGCGCGATCAGCGCGAACTGCAGCGCGAGGCCGGGGATGTACGCGTACAGGTACGCGGCGCCGGCCGCGGCCGCCGCGCCGTCGGCCGCCATGGCCCGCGCGTAGGCGCCGGCGAACAGCAGTCCCGCGCCGAGCGTCAGCACCCCGCAGATCGCCGACAGCACGACCGACTGATTGAAGATGAGATTGGCTTCGGCCTGATCCTTGCGTCCCACCGCGTGCGAGACCAGCGCCACCGTGCCCACTCCCAGCATCTGGGTGAGAGCCATCATCACGAAGGTCAGGGTGCCCGCGGTGCTGACGCCGGCGATCGCGGCATCTCCAAGGTGGGCGACGAAGTACAGGTCGACGAGGAAGTACAGCGTCTGGAACAACATGCCGATCGCGATCGGCACCGCCATGACGATCAGCTGCCGGACGATCGGCCCTTCGGTGAGATCCCGCATGCGTGCACCCCCTGCGAGAGGATTGTGCCATGCGCAGGCCATGACGTGCCTGCGCAGTGCCCTCGGGACGCCGGTCGCACTTTGGGGAGATGGGCTTCGCGGCCCGATTCAGGCACAGTGTAGTTTCAGCACAGGAGACCCCCGGTTTGAGTCAATCGGTCCAGGCCGTGCGCGCCACGGGCAGCGCCGGGCGCACCGTCGTCAGCATCCTCGCCGCCATCAGCTTCTGTCATCTGCTGAATGACATGATGCAGTCGCTCCTGCCGGCTCTGTACCCGATGCTCAAGAGCTCGTACCGGCTGAGTTTCGGGCAGATCGGGCTCCTCACCTTTACCTTCCAGTTCACCGCTTCGCTCCTGCAGCCGCTCATCGGCGCGCTCGCCGACCGCCGGCCGCTGCCCTACTCGCTCGCGATTGGCATGGGCTTCACGCTCTTGGGCTTGCTGCTGCTCGCGTTCGCGCCCAGCTTCGGGCTGCTGTTGTTCGCCGCGGGGCTGGTCGGCACCGGCTCCTCGGTGTTCCACCCCGAGTCCTCGCGCGTCGCGCGCATGGCCTCCGGCGGCAAGCACGGACTCGCGCAGTCGGTGTTCCAGGTGGGCGGCAACTTCGGCTCCGCCGCCGGCCCACTGCTGGCGGCGTTCATCGTGCTGCCCTTCGGACAATCGAGCGTGGCGTGGTTCTCTCTGTTCGCGCTGCTCGGCATGTTCGTGCTTTTCAACGTCGGCCATTGGTACAAGACGCACGGCGTGCTGCGGTTGCAGCACGCGGCAGGCCATGCGGCGCTACCCCATCCGCCGCGACACGTGCGAGTCGCGATCGTCGTGCTGCTGCTGCTCATCTTCTCCAAGTTCTTCTACCTCGCGAGCATCAGCAGCTATTACACCTTCTATCTGATCGACACCTTCCATGTCTCGGTGCGCAGCGCGCAGCTGCACCTGTTCCTGTTCCTCGCCTCGGCCGCGGTCGGCGGCATGCTCGGCGGACCGCTGGGCGACCGCTTCGGCAGCAAGTACATCATCTGGGTGTCGATTCTCGGGGTGGTGCCCTTCACGCTGCTGCTGCCGCATGCGAATCTCTTCTGGACCGGCGTGCTGACGGTGCCGATCGGGCTGATCCTCGCCTCCGCGTTCCCGGCGATCGTGGTCTACGCGCAGGACCTGCTGCCCGGGCGCACCGGCACGGTGGCGGGGCTGTTCTTCGGGCTGGCGTTCGGCATGGGTAGCGTCGGCGCGGCGGTCCTCGGCAAGCTCGCCGACACCGTCGGCGTCTCCTTCATCTTCCAGATGTGCGCCTTCCTGCCGCTGATCGGATTGCTCACCGTGCTGCTGCCGAACCTGCATCACGCGGCGCGCAGGGCGCAGAGCTAGCCCGTCAGGAAGCGCTCCAGCTCGCCGCCGCCCATGATGGCGTCGAGGTAGCCGAAAGTACCCGCCTCCCGCACCTCGCGCGCCGCGGCGCGCAGCCCGGTGATGGCGGCGCGATACAGCGAGGTCGAGAGGCTGATGCGGCGGACACCGGCCGCGGCGAGCTCGGCGACGCTGAAGGAGCGACCCCGGATGCCCACCATGAAGTTGACCGGCCGCGACAGCGCGCCGCACACGGTGCGCACCGCCGCGAGATCCGGCAGGCCCGGAGCGAACAGCACGTCCGCGCCGGCGCGCTCGAAGGCCTGCAGCCGGCGCACCGTGTCGTCGAGATCCGTCCGGTCATGGAGAAAGTTCTCGGCGCGCGCGGTGAGCGTGAACGGGAACGGCAGCGCCCGCGCCGCCTGCACCGCCGCGGTCACACGCTCCACCGCCCGCGCGAGCTCGTAGATCGGCGCGCGCTCATTGCCGCTCGCGTCCTCGATCGAGCCGCCGACCAGCCCGGCCTCGGCCGCAAGCCGGACGGTCTCGGCGACCGCCGCGGGATCGTCGCCAAAACCCTGCTCGAGGTCGGCGGAGACCGGAAGATCGGTGGCGGCGACGATCAGCCGCGCGTGCGTGAGCGCCTGCTCGCGCGTGATGCGACCGTCGATCCTGCCGTAGGTCGCCGCACACGCGGCGCTCGAGGTGGCGAGCGCCTCGAAGCCCATACCGGCCATCACGCAAGCCGAAGCGCCGTCCCAGACGTTCGGAATCACGAAAGTACCGCTGGCGTGCAGGGCACGGAAGCGCAGCGCTCGGTCGTGTTGGCTTTGCATGGGAGCGAGTGTCGCACAAGCGGGCGCGGCTTTGGTCACCTGAGAGCGAGCTCCACGTTCACTTTGTCGCCGCTGTCGGGCTTCGGCGGCGGATTGACGATGAACACCCGCGCGGGATCGATCTGTCCGCCGGCGAGCAGCGCCTGCTGAATGTTCTGGGCGCGCTCCTTGCCGAGCGCGTCGAGATCGCCGGGCTGCGGCTGCAGATGGGCGAGCAACGCCGCGTCGAGCGCGGCGACCGCCGCACCGTACGGCTGCGTCTCCCCGCGCTTCGCGCCCTCGACGGCCACCGCCGCCGGCGGCAGCGGCGCGTCCTTGCCGAGATCGGCGTGAAACTGCTCGAGCAGCAGCTTGAAGTGCTGCTGCGGATCGGAGAGCGCCATCTCTCCTGCCGTATCGGGGTGCCTGTGCCCCTCGCGCGTCCCGGCCACGCGCGCCAGCAGCTCCTGCTTCAGGTGCGCCCGCGCGAGCTGCGCACCGTCGAGGGTCTTGGAGGAGACCATCGGCACGTCGAGCTTGAGCTGCGGCCGCTGCTGCAGCGCCTTGGCGAGCCCGGCGAGCTGATCCTGCGCCGGCTTGTCGAGCGCGCCGCTGCCGGCGGGGAACTCGACGATGTTCAGGTGCTCGCCGCCGCCGATCAGATGGCCGAGGAGCGCAAAGGGCGCGGTCGCGGCCTTGACGATCACATTCACCAGCACCTTCCACACCAGCGGCCAGACGCTGAAGTGCGGATCGTCGAGACTGCCGGTCATGGGCAGGTTCAGGTCGATGACGCCGTTACGGTCCCTGAGAAGCGCCACCGCAATTTTCAGCGGCAGGTGCACGGCGTCGGGGCTGTCGACCCGGTCGCCGAGCTCGAGCTGGTCGATGACGAAATGCTGTGCGGCGGTCAGCTTGCGCTGCTCGACCTTGTAGGAGACGTCGACCGTCAGCTTGCCCCTGTTGATGCGGTAGCCGGCGAAGTGGCCGGAGTACGGGTTGACGACGGTCAGGTCGAGATCCTTCACGCCCATGGTGATATTGGTATACAGCGCCGCCGACAGCAGGTTGACCTCACCCGCGATGGTGACCGGCGAATAGCGCTCGATGCTGCCCTCGAGCTTCACTTTGGCGCGCGAAGCGGGATCCGACGAGAGCCCCTTGATAGTGCCGTTCAGGCCCTGCATGTTGAGCGTGAAGCTCGGCTTGATCCACAGGTCGGTGTAGTTCGCGGCACCGTTCGCCACGCGCACGGCGCCGATCGCAACCGGAAATGGAGTCACAGGCGCGGCAGGCGCTGCAGACCGCGTCCTGTCGCTCGCGGTCGCAGGGGATCTGGCGGCCTGCGGCGCACTCGCGGCGCGCGCGGCCGGGGTGCCTGGAGGCGTGAGGATTTCCTTGATGTTGGTCGTTTGGTTGGGCTCGACGATCATGCGCACATACGGCTCGATCGTCGTGACGCTGCCGACGCGCACACCGAGTGGCTGCGAGCGGAACCTCAGGTCCGCGAGGCGCAGCTCCTTCCACTTGATGAAGTCCAGTTTGAGCGCGTTGTCGACCGTGCTCAGATTCCTGATCACGGTATCGCCGCGCGCCTCGAGCGAGCCGTCCGCGTGGCGCTCGACGTCGAGTTTCATCCCGAGCTCGCCCGCGCGCAGGGTCATGGCCGTATAACGTGTGAGGTAGGGCTGCAGCGCCGGCAGCGGCAGATGCGCGGCCTCGATATGCGCCGTGAGGGCGTCTGTCGCGAGCGTGATCCGCGCTTTGGCGGCGAGCTTGCCCGCAGAGTTGACGACCGCCTGCAGCGTCATGTCGAGCGTATCGCCGGGCGAGGTGTTGAAGCCTGCGACATGGACGTCGAGCGGATCGACGACGAGCGTCGCCGCGGGCTTCAGTCGCCGGTCCTCGGCCGAGACCTTGAAGCCCTCGAGTCCGATGTCGGGGGCCGATACCGTCCACGTCGGCGCTGCCGCTGATGCGGCCGGGGCTTTGGCGGCCGGCGGCGCCGGGGAAACACCCTGGCTGGCAGAGTCCGGCGCGCTCGCGGTCGCGGCGGCGGCTCCCGGCGGCGTCACCAGGTCGAGCAGGTTGAGGCGCCCCTGCTCATTCACCCACGCCTTGATGTCTCCTCCGGAGAGCTGCACCTTCGCAACTTCCACGCGATGCGCACCCATATCGAGCCGCGTCTCCTGCACCTCGATGCGCTTCAACACAACGTAGTCCTCCTGGCCGGCGCGGGGCTTGACCTGGAGGTCGGTCACGGTGGTGTCGTGTACGTCGACGGTGAGCGTCAGCGGGCCTGCACCGGAGCCGAGCTGGTAGTCACCCTTGATGCCGATCACGCCCGAATCGATCTCGAAGGGGAGGCTCGCGCGCAGGTAGTTCCACGGCGTGCGCGCCCTCAGGTTGGCAATCTCGAACTGCCCGCGCGAGGCGAGCGGCGCCAGCTGCACCGTGCCGCTCCAGATGAGGCGCTCGCCCTCAGGAGATGCGGCCTTGAGGGCAAAGTCGTTGCCGGTGCCGCCCCTGGTGCTGAAGTCGCGCAGCTCGAAGGCGATTGGTTTGAGCTCGGCGCGGAACGGCGTCGGGTGGGTGCGGTCCTCGAACGTCGTGGTGCCGCTCACCACCGCCAGACGCTGGATGATCAGGCGCATGGGAGCGGCGGCCTTCTGCGGCTTCGGCGTCTGCGGCCCCGGCGGGAAGCCCTTGCCGAGATCGGCGAGATTGAGCGCACCGTCCGGGCGGACCACCACGCGCAGGTACGGTTGCTCGAGCAGGATCTCCCTGAAGTCCGGCGCCAGGTGCCAGAGGCTGGCGAATGCCACGCCGACATGCAGCCGGTCGAAGGCGAGCAGGCGCTGGCCGTCGGCATCCGGCAGCGACAGGCCGGTGATGTCGAGGTGAAGGTTGAAGGGATTGAAGTGGATCGCGCCGACGCTGAGCGTGCGGCCATAATGCGTGCGGACGAAATCGACCGCCGCGCGGCGCCCGAAGTACGGCACGGCAAGAAACCCGGCAGCTGCGTAGGCGCCGATGAGCACGACGACGACCGCGGCTGCGATGATGTAACGTCGATACCGGCCCATGAATGAGGTCCCTTTTGTTCTTGTTCGGCTATCGTAGAACATGGAGGCGGGTGTCACCATGCGGGACCGGACTGCGCCAGGGCCTTGAGTCGTGACCGGGGCATCTGAGCCCATTGGAACGCTCGAGGTGGCGCTTGCGCATGCGACGCGGCTGCTGGGCAAGGACCCGCGCCTGGCCGCCGAGCAGGCGCACGAGGTCCTGAAGGCGAGCCCCGGCGACCCGCGTGCGCGCCTGATCCTGGGCGCCGCGGAGCGCATCGTCGGCCAGACTCAGGCCGCGCTCGAGGTGCTCGCGCCGCTCGCGCGCGAGCAGCCGGAGGCAGCGCCCGTGCATCTCGAGCTCGGCATCGCGCTCGGGGAGGCGGGCCGTCCGCGGGAGGCGGTCGCGGCGCTGCGGCGCGCCCTGCTCCTGAAGCCAGACTCACCCGACGGCTGGCGTCTGCTCGCCGATCAGCTCGACGCTCAGGGCGATATGCGCGCTGCCGATGAGGCGCGCGCCCGCTATCTCGAGGCCGCAACCCGGGATCCGCGCCTGGCGGACGCCGCCCGGGCCCTGGTCCGCAACGACCTGCCGCGGGCCGATGCGCAGCTGCAGGCGCATCTGCGGGCCCACCCTACGGACGTGGCCGCACTGCGCATGCGCGCGGAGGTGGCGGCACGGTTGCGCCGCTACCTGGACGCGCAACAGCTCCTCGAGCGCTGTCTCGCGCTCGCTCCGAGCTTCGACGGCGCCCGTCATAACTACGCCATGGTGCTCAACCGCCAGGGCAAGGCGGAGCTCGCGCTGGCGCAGGTCGGGATGCTGCTGGCGAAATCACCGCGCGATCCGGGCTACCACAGCCTGCACGCCGCAGTGCTCGCAAATCTTGGTGACTATCTCGGCTCCATCCGTGTCTACGAGGCCCTCCTCAGGGAGTATCCGCAGCAACCGAAAGTCTGGATGAGCTACGGACACTCGCTCAAGACCGCCGGCCGCCAGGCCGACAGCGTGGCCGCCTACCGCCGCGCGATTGCGCTCGAGCCGACGCTCGGGGAGGCCTGGTGGAGTCTCGCCAACCTGAAGACCGTGCGCTTCGCGGAGGCGGATCTCGCCGCGCTGCGCACCGCCCTGGCGCGCACCGATCTCGCCGACGAGGATCGCCTGCATTTTGAATTCGCGCTCGCCAAGGCGCTCGAGGACGCCGCGCTCTACGGAGAATCATTCGCGCAGTACGCGCGTGGAAACGAGCGCCGCCGCCGCCTGCACCCCTACAGTGCCGCGGAAACCTCCGACTTCGTCAGCCGCGCGCGCGCGCTCTTCACCGCGGGGTTCTTCGCCGCCCGCGCGGGGTCGGGAGCCATGGCGGGGGACCCGATCTTCATCGTCGGCCTGCCGCGCTCGGGGTCCACGCTCATCGAGCAGATCCTGGCGAGCCATCCGCTCGTCGAGGGGACGATGGAGCTGCCGGACATCCCGCAGATCGCCCGCGAGCTCGCAGCGCGCGGCGGATCCGACCCCGCGGACGGTTTCTTCACCGCGGTGAGCGCCCTGACGCGCGCCGAGCTCACCGCTCTCGGCGAGCGCTACCTCGAGCGCACGCGCGTCCTGCGCAAGCGCGGCGCGGCGTTTTTCATCGACAAGATGCCGAACAACTGCCTGTATGTCGGGCTCATTCAAGCGATCCTGCCCAATGCCCGCATCATCGACGCCCGCCGTCATCCGCTCGGCTGCTGCTTCTCGTGCTTCAAGCAGCACTTCGCACGCGGCCAGAACTTCACCTACGGGCTCGACGACCTCGGCCGCTACTACCGCGACTACGTCGCCCTCATGGCGCATTTCGACGCGGTGCTGCCCGGGCGCGTGCATCGCGTGCTTTACGAGCGGCTGATCGACGACACCGAGGCACAAGTCCGCCAGCTCCTCGGGCATTGCGCGCTGCCGTTCGAGGCCGCCTGCCTGCGCTTCTACGAGAACGAGCGCGCGGTACGCACGGCGAGCTCCGAGCAGGTGCGCCGGCCGATCTTCCGCGAGGGGCTTGAACAGTGGCGACACTTCGAGCCATGGCTGGATCCGCTCAAAGCAGCTCTCGGTCCGGTGCTCACGGCTTATCCGGCGGTGCCAGCCTCGCCCTGAAGCTCAATCCGCTTCTTGAAAATCGGTTCGCTTCAAGTAGGCTTGGGACCGACCGGAGAGCTGCGCGCTTACCACAAGCGCATATTCAGGGGGAGCTCAGGCAATGACACGTAGTCGACGGCGTAAATTGGCCCGTGGGCAGACAAACGGGCGCGGACGGTTCCTGCGCAGCGGGATCCCTGTTGCATCAGCGCTACTCGCAGCGGTGCCGGTGGCGTATGCCGACCAGGCGCCCCCGGCAGCGCAGCCCTCTGAAGCGACCGGCGCGGGCGGCCTGCAGGAGGTCGTGGTCACCGCACAGAAGCGCGTCGAGAACCTGCAGAACGTCCCGATCAGCGTCCAGGTATTCGACTCCGCGAAGATCGACCAGCTCGGGATCGTCAACCTGGACGACTACGTCAAGTACGCTCCGAGCATCTCCTACGTGCGCGGCCAGGGCGAAGGCAGCAATGGCCAGCCGGGCGACGCGCACGTCTATATCCGCGGCGTGGTGAGCGGTGGCGACGGCAATCACTCCGGCTCACAGCCGAGTGTCGGTATCTATTTTGACGAGCTGCCGGTCACGACCATCGACGGCACGCCCGATATGCACATCTATGACGTGCAGCGCATCGAGGTACTGGAAGGGCCACAGGGCACCCTGTTCGGAGCGAGTTCCGAATCCGGCACCATTCGCATCATCTCCAACCAGCCGGATCCCACCAAGCTCTCCGCCGGCTACGACCTGCAGGTCAACCAGGTCGACCACGGCGGCACCGGCTGGGAAGCCCAGGGCTTCGTCAACCTGCCACTGTCGCCAATTGCCGCGGTGCGCCTGGTCGCCTGGGACGAGCACGACGCCGGCTACATCAGCAACGTGGCGGGCACCAACGCCAGCGCGTGCATCGTCAACGGGGTACGCACGTTCCCGACCTGGGCGGGCCAGACCCCCGAGCCCTACTCCTGCCCGTCCGTGGGCGTGATCGGCGCCGGCGCCATCAGCAATGCCGCCTCGGTGAAGAGCGATTACAACACCGTCGACACCAAGGGCGGCCGCGGCGCGCTCAAATTCGACCTGGGTGAGGACTGGACCGTAACCCCCTCGTTCATGGCCCAGGATCTCACCACCGAGGGGTTCTTCGGCTATGACCCGACGGTGGGCAACCTCCAGCTGGTGCAATTCGGACCGGATAACTCGCAGGATTCCTGGTACCAGACCGGGCTGACCATCGAAGGCAAGATCAGCAATTTCGACCTCGTGTACGCCGGCGGCTACTTCAAGCGCACCTCGCACACGGTCTCCGACTACAGCGACTACTCGGAGTTCTACGACCGAGTGTACGGCTCGGGGGCCAATTGGGTCGGCAACAGCGGGCTGCCGATCATGCCCCAGGAATTTGTCATCGGCGGCGGCTACTTCGAGAAGTGGAGCCATGAGCTGCGCATCAGCACGCCCGCGGATGAGCCCGTCAGGGCCACCGTTGGTCTGTTCATCGAGCGCCAGCTGCACGACATCTGGCAGGACTACACGATGCCGGGTTACAACGGCAACGTTTATGGCGGCAATCCCCAGGGCTTTGCCTCGTCTCTTTCCATACCGGGCCTGGACAATACGATCTGGCTCACCGACGAGCAGCGCGTCGACCGGGACCAGGCGGTGTTTGCCCAGGTCACCTGGGACATCAGTTCGCAGTGGTCACTCACCGGAGGCGAGCGGTACTATAAATACGACAATTCGCTGCAGGGCTTCTTCGGTTACTCGGTCAATTACGACAGCAACACCCCTTGCATGGGGCCGCCCATGTCCGGCGGTCTCGCCGGCGCGCCGTGCAGCGACCTCAACAAGACGGTCAGCGATACCGGCACCGTGCCGCGCGTCAACCTGACTTACAAGATCACCGCGGACCAGATGGTTTACGCCACCTACTCGAAGGGCTTCCGGCCCGGCGGCGTCAACCGGGTGAGCGGCGCGCCGCCTTACGCGGCCGACTACCTGACGAACTACGAGGTCGGCTGGAAGACGCAGTGGCTCGATCACCGCCTGCGCTGGAACGGCTCACTGTTCTGGGAGGACTGGAAGAACTTCCAGTTCTCGTTCCTGGTGCCCCCGAGCATCACCGCGATCGCCAACGGCGGCAACGCGCGCATCAAGGGACTCGAGAACGAGCTCGACTGGGTCGCGGGCGACCACCTGCTGTTCACCACCAACCTCACCTGGCTGGATCCGGTGCTCACCCAGAACTACTGCGGCACCTCCGGTATAACGAGCTGCGCGTCGCAGGTCACTCCCTTCACGTATCTCCCGGGCGGCGAGTGGGTGGGACCGCTGGCGCCCACCGGCACGAACCTGCCGGTCGTGCCCAAGTTCAAGGGCAACATCGTCGCCCGCTACACCTGGGGCGAGATCAACCAGATCTCACCCTACGCGCAGGTTTCGTGGGTCTACCAGACGCAGACCGCACCGGTGCTGCAGGTCCCCGAAGCGGAGATCTATGGGATGCAACCCGCGTATGGACTGATGGATGTCGTGGCCGGAATCGACCGCAACAACCTTGACGTGAAGCTGTTCGTCACCAACGTCACGAACAAGATTGCGGAGCTGTCGCGCTTCACCCAGACCAACCCGGCAAACGACAACCAGGTCTACATCCTGCCGGCACAGCCGCGCACTGTTGGCATCGAGCTGTCGCAGAAATTCTGAGCTCTGCCCGCTGCTCAGCCGGCCAGCGGCTCGATCAGGCTGGCATCGTTCGGCAGCTTCGGACTGTTGACGCGGCGGCTGACCTTCCAGGCGGCGAGCCCCTGGTCCGGGTACGGTTTCAACAGCGCGCGCGCTTCGGGCTGCCCACCGCCGAGCCAGGTGTCGTAATCGGCCGGCGCGAGAATCGCCGGCATGCGCTGCTTGGCATTGTGAATCTCGGCGAGCAGGCGGTTCGCGGGCACGGTGATGAGCGTGCAGGAGAACACGTACGAGCCGTCGTGCCGCAGCGAGCGATCCCAGAGACCCGCGACCCCCAACACCTCGCTGTCGCCGAGGCGCACGAAGTACGGATCGCGCGAGCCGTCGGCGTTGACGTGCGGCTCGTAGAAGCCGCCCATCGGAAAAATGCAGCGCTGACTGCGGCCCCAGGCGTCGCGGTAGGCGGGTGCCGTCTCGATGCGCTCGACGGTCGCGTTGATGGTCGAGGCCTTGAGCGCCACGCCGCGCGCCCACCAGGGAATCAGCCCCCAGCGCATCATCGCCGCCTCGCGCTCGCCGGAGGCGAGCACCGCCACCGGCACCTGCTCGGTCGGCAGCACGCGATAGCTCAACGCGTAGTCCCAGCGCGAGCGCTGAATGCCCAGTGCACGTTCGGCCTTGGCCGCCTGGGCCAGGATGTATCTACCGCACACGGACTCCAGGAAGCAGGCGGCACTTCAAACAGTGCCGCCCGCACTTTAGCACTGGATGGACGCGCGGCGCGCACGTTCCTCACACTTGGAATCATGCTGCCGTGGAACTCCATCGAGCGGCTGCGCGATCATTTCGGCGATTACGTCGTCGTCGTCACCTGCCTGACCTGTCGACACTCGCGCGAGCTGACGCCGGCCTTCCTCGCGCGTCACTGTCGCGCCGGCTGGGACGAGCCGCTCGCGAAAATCGTCGGCCGATTCCGCTGCCGCTGCGGCGCACGGCAGGTCGAGGTGCAGCTCGGATTCAATCGCAAGCCGCGCGGCTGGGTGAAGAATCCCTCGTGAGACCTGCTGCGCGCCGGCTCAGGAGGCGCCGGCGGGTTTCGTCATCGCGGCTTGCGCGCGCCGCTCGAGCTCGTCCGGCGCGACGTCCTCGACGTGCGTCGCGACCGTCCAGACATGCCCGAACGGATCCTCGAGCGTCCCGGAGCGATCGCCGTAGAACTGGTTGGTCACCGGCCGCAGCGATTTGCTCCCCGCCTTGATGGCGCGCGCAAAAACCGTGTCGACGTTGTCGAGATAAATCATCAGCCCGACGCTCGAGCCGCCGAGCGAACGCGGGCTCTTGCAGGTCGTGCCGGCCTGCGCATCTGCGAGCATCACCACCGAATCGCCGATCCTGATCTCGGAGTGCGCGATGCGACCCTTGGCGTCGGGCATGCGGAACAGCTCGGTGGCACCGAACACGTCCTTGTAGAAGGCGATGGCATCGGCCGCGCCCTCCACCATCACGTATGGCGTCACGCTGTGATAGCCGTCGGGAATCACTTTTACGGTCATGGCCTGGACCCTCCGTATGCTGGGCGCACAGCTTAACTCCACTTGAGTGGCAGGTTAATGACCGGTCGAGCTGCGCGCTGCTCTCATCCAGCAGCGGCGCGAGCGCGACACTGGATGCCGCTCTACCTGGAGCGATAGCGGATCAGATAAATCAGCGCCAGCAGCACCAGGAAAGGGATTCCAAACACCAGCGTCATGCGAAACGGCGCGGTGAACGCCGTGGTCAGGAGAATCGCCGCCATCAGAGCCGCTCCGGCCAGCGTCGTCACTGGAAAGCCGGCCATGCGAAAGCGCAGCGGTGCGCTGTTCGAGCGGCTGTGAGCCCGCCGGAAGCAGTAATGGGTCACGAAGATCATCATCCAGGTAAACATGGCGCCGAATGCCGAGATTGCCAGCATCAGGATGAACGACGACTGCGGCGCAATCACGCTCAGCAGCAACGCCAGCGCGACTCCGATGCCCGACAGCAGCAGTGAGTTGAGCGGCACACCGCGACGGCTGAGCTCGCCGAAGCGCCGCGGCGCGTCCCCGGCGCGCGCCAGGCTGAACATCATGCGGGTAGTGATGTAGAGCTGGCTGTTCATGGCCGAGAGTGCCGCGACCAGGATCACGAAATTGAAGATGCCGGCGGCCGCCGGCACCCGCAGCGCACGCATCACCTTCACGAACGGGCTCTCGTCGATGCCGGCGAGCGTCCAGGGCACGATCGCCAGGATCAGGGCGAGCGTCAGCAGGTAGAACAGGATCAGCCGCAGGACTGTGGAGCGGAATGCGCGCACCGCCGCGAGCTCGGGCTGCGCGGCCTCGCCGGCCGCAACCGCGATCATCTCGATGCTGAGATAGCTGAAGATCGCGACGATGACGGCAACCCATGCGCCCCACACCCCATTGGGAAAGAACCCCCGGTGCGCGAAGTAGTTGTGAAAGCCGGGTGTGGTTGCGCCGGCGGCAGGCGACGGCGCCTGCCACACGATGTAGCCGGCCAGCCCGATGAACAGCACGATCGCGCTGACCTTGATCGCCGAGAACCAGTACTCGACGGCGCCGAACACGCCGACGCTCACCGCATTGATGCCGATCAGCAGCGCCGAGAATGCCGCGATCCACAACCAGACGGGTGGCGTCGGAAACCAGAAGTGCATGTACACCGCCACCGCCGTGACCTCGGCTCCGATCGCGAGCACGATGCTGGTCCAATAGGCGTAGCGCACCAGGAAGCCAGCCAGCGGGCTGATGTAGTACTCAGCATAGGCACCGAACGAGCCCGAGGTCGGGTGCGCAACAGTCATCTCCGCCAGGCAGCCCATGAGCAGCAGCGCGACCACCGCTCCCACCGCGTAGCTCACCAGCACCGCGGGCCCGGCCAGACTGATGGCGAAGCCGCTGCCGAGAAACAGTCCGGTGCCGATGGCGCCACCGATGGCGATCATGCCGAGCCGGCCTGCCCCGAGCGTGCGGCGCAGGCCCTGCTCGCGTCGCGAGATGGCGGCAAAGCCCGATTCGCTCCGACTCAACGCGCGCCTCCGGCATGACCTGCAGGTGTTGGGCCTGGTGCGCGGGGGAGTCTACACTCGCGGCTGCGATGGCATTCTGCAGGAGCGCAACATGAGCTGGCTCATGAATCAGCGGCTGAGCCGGCCGCTGCCGATTCTCGCAGCGCTGCCGATTCTCGCGGCGCTGCCGATTCTCGCGGCGCTGCTGTGCACGGGCAGCGCGCTGGCCGCGCCCGCGGCACTTGCTGCCCTGAGCTCTCAGGACGCCGCCGACGGATTGCATGCGGCGCTCTCCAAGGGCATCGACACCGCGGTCGCGCAGCTCGGCCGGCCAGGCGGATTCCTCAACGACCCGAAGGTGGCGATCCCGCTGCCGCCCGCACTCGAGAAGGCCGACCGCGCGATGCGCATGATCGGCATGAGCGGCGAAGCGGACAACCTGCATGCCACCATGAATCACGCGGCTGAGAATGCGGTGGCGCAGGCGAAGCCGGTGTTCAAACAGGCGCTGCACAACATGACGCTGTCGGACGCCAAGGCCATCCTCACCGGCGGCGATGCCGCTGGCACCGAGTACTTCCGCCGCGCGACCGGCGCGCAGCTCACGCAGCGCTTCCACCCGGTAGTTGCCGCCGCCACCGCCAGGCTGCGGCTCGCCGAGGAGTACGACCGCGTGGCTGGCAAGGCCGCGCAGCTCGGGCTGATCAATTCGAAGGATGCCAATCTCGACGACTACGTGACCGCGAAGGCGCTCGACGGACTCTTCAGCCGCATGGCCGACGAAGAGCGCGCGATCCGCAGGAACCCCCTCGGCCAGGCAAGCTCGCTCATCCGCAAGGTGTTCGGCTCGCTGTAGTCAAAACTTCCAGCCCAAGCCGGCGGTGACGATGTCCCGGTCCTGGTCGTCGGTGGTGAATCCGCGATGCCAGATGAGCCGCAGGTCGAGCGCGCGGGTGAAGCGCCAGGCGATCGTCATCGAGGCCAGCCCGACCGTACTCGCTGCGCGGGTGCCGTAGATCGTCTGATAGGACTCGAACGAGAAGTAGGTACCGAGGCCCACACCCAACTCGATATGTCCGGAGACGAAGTCCTGAACGAGCCAGGCCTCACCGGTCATGCCCATGTGGTGTCCGTCGAGCCCGTCACCCTCATCGATCAGGCTGGCGGAGAGCTCGAGGTGATGCAGCACCCGCCGCCGATACTCCACACCGAAGGCGCTCGATGCATCCGAGTGCGCGTCGTTGATGATGGTCTCGCCGTAGAAGAGGCCGAGCTCATTGGCGGCCTCGGGCAGCGTCGCCTGCGCACCGTCGGCCCAGGAGCCGTTCAGCCGATCAATGACGCTCTGCAGCCGGTATCCGACACCAAGCAGCACCGTGCGCGTTCCGACGCTCCCCGGCGCGGTGACTTGGCTGACCTCGAGACGCGCAAACCAGTTGCCGGTGAGTACGTAGCTCACCGAGCCGGTGATGAGCGCGCCAACGCCGTGAGAGTCGCGATAGCCGTCTTGCAGCGTCGGGGGGAGCTGTGTGTCGCAGTAGACGTAAGGGCCTGCGCCCAGCGCCAGCCCGAGTCGCTCGTGCCACAGCGAGGTCGTGGCCCATAGCTCGAGCGACGCACCGTCGCGATGATGGCCCGGAATGTGGCCCTCGTTGAGATAACCCAGGGTGGCGTCGAGATGGGCGAGCAGGCGCTCGCGGTACTCCAGCTCCCAGGCATAGGAGGCCGACGTGTGGTCGTCGGTGTCGGTACTCCCCCAGAGCACGCTGAATTCCTCAGCGCCAGCCGGCGCGGCTGTCAGCGCACAAGCGCACAGGAGGGCGAGCCGCCCTACACATGAGATCAACGCCGGCAATCCCGCGCTGGCGGGAAAGCGTCGTAAGTAGGCCGCAACTGCGTCCCCGGGGAAACCAAAGCTCTTTTGCCGGCAGTATAGATTTGGCGCCGCGCGGCAAATGTCGGTGCCGGCTCAAGAATTGTTAGTGCTTCGTATGTCGATGTGCCGCGGATGCCGCGGCGTTGGGTATGTCTGCCAAGCGGCGGCGCGTGCTACGCTCACGTCGGACGCGATCGGGGAGCAGTCGTGCTCGACACCTTGCGCTCACTCAGCCGCCCGCAGATACACGCCTACGCCGCCGCCCTCGGCGGCTGGTCGCTGGACGCCTTCGACTTCTTCATCTTCGTCTTCAGCCTTCAGGCGATCAGCGTCGAGTTCCACACCGACGTGAAGGCGGTCACCGAGGGGCTGTTCCTGACGCTGGCGTTCCGCCCGGTGGGCGCGCTGATATTCGGCTGGCTGGCCGAGAAGTACGGCCGTCGCCCGATCCTGATGCTGAACGTGCTCAGCTACTCCGCGGTGCAGCTCGCCACCGCGCTCGCGCCCAATCTCGCCACGCTGCTGGTACTGCGAGCCGTGTTCGGCCTGGCGATGGGCGGCGAGTGGGGCGTGGGCGCGGCGCTGGCGCTCGAGACGCTGCCGGCGAGAGGTCGCGGCTTCTTCTCCGGGCTGCTGCAGGAAGGCTACGTGATCGGCTACCTGCTGGCGTCCCTCGTGTTTGGGTGGCTGTTCGTGCACGTCGGCTGGCGCGGCATGTTCGTGGTGAGCGCGGCGGCCGCATTCCTGGTGCTGTACATTCGCTTCGGGGTGCAGGAGTCTCCGGCCTGGGTTGCCGGCGCGGCGCCGCGGCGCGCCTCCGCCGCGGCGCTCCTGCGGGTGGCGCGGGAGTATTTCCCGACGCTCCTCTACCTGGTGGTGCTCATGGCGTGCTTCAACGCCTTCTCGCACGGCTCGCAGGACCTGTACCCGACCTTCCTGCAGGTGCAGCACGGCTTCTCCGCCCGGCAGACCGCCATCATCGCCATCGTCATGAACGTTGGCGCGCTCGTCGGTGGCGTCTGCTTCGGTGCGCTCTCCGAGCGCATCGGCCGCAGGCGGGCGATCGTGCTGTCGGCAGCGCTCGCGCTGCCCATGATTCCGCTGTGGGCCTACTCCCACACCGCGGTGATGTTCGCGCTCGGCGCCTTCCTCATGCAGTTCATGGTGCAGGGCGCCTGGGGGATCGTGCCGGCGCACCTCAACGAGCTGTCGCCGCCGGCGGTGCGCGCAGTTCTGCCGGGCTTCGCCTATCAGCTCGGCAACCTGCTGATGTCACGCATCGGGCCGTTTCAGTCCGGTATCGCCGAGGCACACCACAACGACTACGCGCACATCCTCGCCTGGACGCTGGCCGTGGTTGCGGTGGCGCTGATCGTCGTCACCGCGCTGGGGCGCGAGGCGCGGGCGGCAGAGCTCGCGGTCACAGCTTAGCGAGGCGGCCCATTGAGCACTTTCGGCTACGTTAGCTTCACTTTGGGTCTGCTGTTGGCCGCAGACGCGGTTGTTGCCGATGACGATCTGCCCAGGACACGGGCGCAGGCCCTCGCGATGGAGGCCAGCGACGCGTTGCCGCTCACCGCCTTCTACGATCCACCGCGGCCATTCGCGCCCGCTCCAGCCGGCACCCTGATCCGCGCCGAGGCCTTCAGCGGATACCAGCTGCCACCAGGCGCGACCGCTGTGCGCATTCTCTATCACTCCCGTGCTCTGGACGGCACCGACATCGCGACCTCCGGCGTGGTGCTGATCCCGGCCGGGACGCCGCCGCGTGGCGGATGGCCGTTGATCGCATGGGCTCATGGAACAAGCGGCGTTGCGCGCATGTGCGCGCCGTCTCTGATGAAGGATGTGGAATACGGGAGCGAAGGTCTCATGCCGATGGTCGCCGCCGGTTTCGCCGTCGTCGCGACCGACTACGCCGGACTCGGAACTCCAGGCCCACACCAATACGACAACAAGATCCCGCAAGCCAACGATGTCGTGTACTCGGTCGCGGCGGCGCACGCCGCGGTAGCGCCGCTGGGAAAAAGGTGGGTCGCCATCGGTCATTCGCAAGGCGGCACCGCGGTGTGGGGCGTCGCCGAGCTCGAGATGAAACTCAACGACCGCGATTATGCCGGCGCGATCTCGGTGGCGGGAGACACTGACTTCGAGGCATTCGAATCGCACGATGCACACACGTTCAAGACCATAACGACGATGTATTGGCCATTGACGGCCTTCGGCGTCAAGGCGAGCCACCCCACCTTCGAGGTGTCGCGGATGCTGACGCCGGCGCTGCTCGCCCGCTACCAGGATGTCACGACCAAAGGCTGCTGGTACTACGCTTACGCCGCGGCCGCGGAAGTCGGCTCGCAGCCGCCCGTCCGGTCGGGCTGGGACCAGGTTGCCGAAGTTCGGCAGTACAACCAGGATAGCCGCAGCGCCAACAGGCCGATCAAAGGACCACTGCTGGTACTTGCAGGAGACGACGATCAGTCAGTGGATTTTGCAGATGTCGAGGCAGGCGTGGCCGAGGCCTGCCGGCTCGGGCTGCCGATCGAGTTCGTCCATCGGCCGGGCCTGGACCATGACCCGCTGATGGACAAGACCATCGACCTGCAGCTCAAATGGACACGCGATCGGCTGTCGGGCAAGCCCTGGAAGGGCAATTGCAAAACCGGCACGACCTGACGGCGCATTTACGCCGCGGGCTTGCCCTGCCCCTGCGGCTTGAGCAGACCGCGCAGCATGGCGAGCTCCACCGTGATGGCCGTGTGCAGCGCCGGATCGACGTCGGGGGCGAATAGCGGCGAATGGTTCGACGGCAGAGGGATGCCGCTTGCCTGCGCCGCGGCGTACTTCTGCGGGTCCGCCCCGCCGAGCGACAGGTAGAAGCCCGGGATGCCCTGCTCGACGAACACCGAGAAATCCTCCGACGCGGTGATCGGCTCCTTGGTGACGACATTGCCGGCCCCAAGCGCCGTCTCGAGTGCCGGCCGCAGCCGCGCGGTCAGCGCCGGGTCGTTGTAGACCGCATCGGCGCTCTCGTAGTGCTCGATCGACGGCGGCCGCGGAGCCCCGGCAGCCTGCGCTTCCGCATCCGCGATGCGCCTGATGGCGGCCAGCACCTGCTTGCGCACCTCAGCCTTGTAGGTGCGCACCGTGAGTCCGAGCTCGGCCTCGTCCGGGATGATGTTGTTCTTGGTGCCGGCGCGGATGTACCCGACCGTGACGACCGCGAACTCGCCCGGCTTCACCTCGCGCGACACGATCGTCTGCAGCGCGAGAATCGTGCGCGCCGCGATCACGATCGGGTCCACGGCGGTGTGCGGCGCGGAGCCATGCCCGCCGCGGCCGAAAATCGTGATGCGCAGCGAGTCGGCGTTGCTCGAGTACTCCCCGGAAACCACGCCGACCTTGCCGGCCGGCAGCTCGTTGCCGACGTGCAGTGCCAGCAGGTAGTCGGGACGCGCAAAGCGCTTGAAGAGGCCGTCGTGCACCATGCCGGCGGCGCCGCCGATGGTCTCCTCGGCCGGCTGCCCGATCAACATGAGGGTGCCGTGCCAGGAGTTGCGGCTGCGCGCCATGATCCCGGCGGTGGCCACCAGTGCGCTCATGTGCAGATCGTGCCCGCACATGTGCCCGACCGCGACGTCGTGCCCGGCGTCGTCCCGGGCGTGTACCTTGCTTGCGTAAGGGAGCCCCGTTTTTTCCTCCACCGGCAGCGCATCGAGCTCGGTGCGCAGCATGACCGTGGGCCCGGAGCCGTTCTTCAGGATCGCGACGACTCCGGTGCCGCCAACGTGCTCGGTCACGCTGTAGCCGAGCCCGCGCAGCCGCGCGGCCAGCAGCGCCGCCGTGCGGCTCTCGTGGCCGGAGAGCTCGGGATGCTGGTGGATGTCGACGTACAGCGAGTAGGCTGAGCTGTACGCCTGGTTCACTTCCTCGGGCGTCGCGGCCGCTGCCACGGCGATGCTCAGCGCACCGAGCATCAGCTTACCGAGTATGGCGGGATCAGGCCGCAACAGGCTTGTTGTCATTCTCCGTCGCATGGCTCGCCGTCAATATCCACCTTCCTATTGAGCGTTGCAATCACCGCTCCCGGGCCGCGCTGCAGATCTCGCGACGCAGTCTGACCGAGCTGGCGGCCACGATCGAAGTGCGCTCGAGAATGCGCGCGGTCTCCCCCTGGAGATCGCTGATCGAGCCCCCGGCCTCCAGTACGCACGGCACCAGCGCCCCAATGTCCCAAGGCTTCATGAATGGATCGACTGCCGCGTCGAGCGTCCCGCGGCACAGCAGTGCGTACTGCACGCAGTCGCCGACCATGCGGAGGCGCCCCACCCTGCGTGCCAGCCTCGCCGCTTGCGGTCCGCCCGGCTGATCGAACCAGCTGCGCTCCTTGACGCAGGTCATCCCGACCTTGGCCTGCGACAGCCGGCGCGGCGCGCCCACATGCACCCGCCGCGGCCTCGCGCCCGCATGCGAGTACCAGCAGCCGTGTCCGGTAGCGGCGAAGGTGGTCTCCCGCAATGCGGGCAAGTGAATACAGCCGAACACCGGCTCGCCGTCGATCAACAGCGACAGCAGCGACCCGAACATGGGCAGGCCGAGAACGTAGGAGCTGGTGCCGTCGATGGGATCGACCAGCCAGCATCGCCCCCGGGGGGTGATACGCCCGCCATACTCCTCTCCGACGACCGCATCCCCCGGCCACAGCGCCCGCAGCAGATGGCGCAGCACGCGCTCCGCCCGCCGGTCGGCGACGGTGACCTCACTCCCATCCGACTTGCGGCGCGCGCGCACCCTGCTCAGGGAACCCAGAGCCACGGCGTCGGATTCCTTCAACATGGCGCGCACGGCCGGCACCAGCCGCCGGAACTCGCGCTGCGACAATCGCGGCATCAGGCCCCGCGTGTCGCGCACACGAACACCTGCGCCGGCGGCAGGTTGCGGCGCTCGAAACTGCGCCGCACATCGCCGAAGGTCCGCTGCAGCACAGGCAGGGCTCGGGCAGTGAACTGGTAGACGAGAAACGCTCCACCTGGCTCGAGCGCCGCGCGGCTCTTCACCGCGATGTCGGCGCGCACCGCATCCGGCATGCTGCCGAGTGGAATGCCGGAGATGATGTAGCGCGGCGCCGGGAGTGCCAGGCGCTTCAAAACCGACTGCACCTGCGCGGCCGAATCATGCACCACGTGCAGCCGCGGATCCGGCAGTGTCCTTTGCAGGAAGCGCACGAAGTCGCGATTCGTCTCGATGGCCACGAGCTGCGCATCGCTGCGCATACGGCGTAGGATCTCGCCGGTGAAGGTGCCGACGCCCGGCCCGTATTCCACGATCACGCGGGCGCGGCCCCAGTCGATTGGCTCGAGCACCTGGTTCACGAGGAATCGTGAGCTCGGGATGATCGAGCCGAGCATGTTTGGATGGCGCAGAAAGTTGCTCGCGAACAGCAGCGCTTCGCTGAGCGGCTTGAGCGGCGATTGGGCATTTTCAGGCATGACGGGCCTCTCGGTTGGGATGGCCGGGTACGTTCAACGGTTACCCCGGTGCGCCGGTCCACTGCGCGCTCATCTTCCACAGCGACTCCTGCAGCGCGACGTCGTTCGCCAGCGGGGAAGCGGACCGGGGATGCTGGTACTCGTCGAAGTAGCGGCCGGTGACGCCGGCGACACTCGGATCGAGTGCCAGGTACAGACTGGTGCGCGCGCCGCGCTCGGCATCGAACATGACCCGGGTGAGCAGCGGCTTGATCACCCGCAGCCAGCGCGGCAGCAGATTGGTAGCAACGACGCCGGGGTGCAGGCAGTTGACGCTGATGCCGCTGCCCGACATCCGGCGCGCCAGCGCGAACGTGTGCATGACGTTGGCGAGCTTCGACTGCGCATAGGCGGCGGTGGCCCGGTAGCGTGCACGGGCGTCGGTGACCGTGTCAAAATCCAGGCCGCCGCGGTAATGGATGCGCGAGGCGACCGTGACGATGCGCGCAGCCTTGTCGAGGTGGTCCGAGAGCAAAGCGGTGAGCAGGAACGGCCCCAGGTGGTTGGTCGCGAACGTGAGCTCGAAGCCGTCGACCGAGGTGCGGCGGCGAGTGCTCACCATGCCGGCGTTGTTGACCAGCAGCCCGAGCGGCGGGTAGTCGCGGCGGACGGCGGCAGCCGCCTCCCGTACCGAGGCGAGCGAGGCCAGATCGCAGCGGCCGACCTCGACCCTGGCACGCGGCACCTGCCGCGCGATCTCATCGCGTACCGCGTTGGCGGCCGTCACGTCGCGGCACAGCATGACGACGGTTTTGCCGGCGCGCGCCAGCTCGCGGCTCGTCACCCGGCCGATGCCGTGGGTGGTGCCGGTGATGACTGCGATCTCGCTCACGATTCGGCACCGGCAATGCTCAGTAGCGGCTGGCCCATGCGGATCAGGCTTCCCTGGCGCAGCCCGGGAGAAAGCCCGATGCCCGGCGGGGCGAACGCGATCATGGTCGAACCATGCTGGAACCAGCCCATCTCTTCGCCTTTACGAAGCGTCGCATCGCAGGGAATGGTGTTAGGTCCCCGGTACTTCAGGTGCAGCAGCACGTCCGCGCAGTGCAACCGTATGCTCGCCACCAGGATGGCAGCCACCGGCACCAGCGTGACCAGGTGGTCGGATGCGCTCAGCCGGCAGCGGATGATGGCGCGCTCGTTCCTGCAGAAAAGATTCTCGATCCGCCTGAGCGCAATCGGATTGACATTCCAGGTGTCTCCGGAGACGTAGGTCACCCGCTCGACGCGGCAGTCATAGGGTGCGTGGAAGCGGTGATACATACCGGAGGTGAGCCGCAGCGTCACGAACGAGCCGTCGAGATAATTGCGCACCAGCTCCTCATCGCCCAAGAGATCCATGAGCGTGTAAGGGAAGCCCTTGGCCTGAAGCACCGATCCTTCGCTCACCTGCCCCATTGCGCCCACGATGCCGTCGCACGGGCTCACGACCACCTCCGGATCGGGGTCGACGCGGCGTGCCCCGTCCTTCAGCTGCCGGGTAAAGAACTCCTGCAGGCTGCGGAAGCGGGTTTTCTGGGCATCGCTGAGATCGAGCTCTGTGAACAGCCCCCAGATCGCGATACAGGCACGGCACAGCCAGGGCTGCTCGAGGTCGCTCAACCATCCCATGAACAGGGTCAGCCAGCGGCGCGGCAGGCGATTGGTCAGGAGAAAATTCACTCGCTCCTGCTGGGTGACCCTGGCAATGGCCGAACGGACTGTCATGGCATTGTCACGGCACTGAAATACTTTGCCGCCGGGGTAATCAGCCCCCAGGCTGGCTGTTGAGTCTCGAGCCCATGATGCTGCTGTGGTACATCGCTGGCGCTCTGGTCGCGCTGCTCGCAGTGCGGAGCCTGTGGCTGCGGCTGCTGCTGTCGCGCGCCAAGCACCCCTCGCTCGCCGGACACGCGCGGCTGGCGCGCCGGCTGGCGCGCCTCATTCCCCACTACGAATACGACGAGACGCGGTTCTTCAGCGCCGACGATGCGCCCGCGGAGGTGGCCGCCGCGCGGCGTGCCGGGTTCATGCAGCTCGCGCAACTGTATGCGCAGCGCTTCGCGAAAGGCGCTGCTCTCACCCGCGAGGTGGCGCACTCGGTGTCGGACCTGCAGTTCACGGCGCGCTATCGGGTGCCCTTTCAGTTCAGCCGCATCGTCCGGCAGTACCTTCAGGCCGGCGCGTTCCTCGAGTCCTCTTCGGGCGTCACCGTGGCCGATGTAGACGGCAATCAGCTCTTCGACCTGAGCGGCTCCTATGGTGTGAACCTCTTTGGCTACGATTTCTACAAGGAGTGCATCGAGCGCGGCGCCGAGCGGGTGCGCGAGCTCGGGCCGGTGCTCGGCGCCTATCATCCGCTGCTGGCCGACAACGTGCGCCGGCTGCGGGAGATTTCCGGACTCGACGAGGTGTCGTTCCACATGTCGGGTACCGAGGCCGTGATGCAGGCCGTGCGCCTCGCGCGCTATCACACCCGCCGCCCCTACCTGGTGCGCTTCTGCGGGGCGTATCACGGCTGGTGGGGGGATGTGCAGCCCGGGGTGGGCAACCCGCTGCCCGCCGACGCGACCTATACGCTGAAGGAGATGGATGCGGCGTCGCTGCGGGTGCTGCGTACGCGGCGCGACATCGCTTGCGTGCTGGTGAATCCCGTGCAGTCGATGCATCCCAACGCGAGCGCACCGGCGGATTCGGGCCTGATCGATAGCGGACGGAGTGCCCGTTTCGACCGCGCGGCCTACGCCGCCTGGCTCGGGCAGTTGCGCGCCGTGTGCTCCGAGCGGGGGATCATCCTCATCTTCGATGAAGTGTTCGTCGGTTTTCGCCTCGCACCGCGCGGCGCGCAGCAGTACTTCGGGGTGCGCGCCGACCTGGTGACCTACGGCAAGAGTCTCGGCGGGGGACTGCCGGTGGGAGTCGTCTGCGGGCGCCGCGACCTCATGAAGCGCTACGACGAGCAGCACCCGGCGGACGTGTGCTTCGCACGCGGCACGTTCAATTCGCACCCCTATGTGATGGGCGCAATGCACGAATTCCTGACGCGCCTGGAGAGTGAGCAGATCCGTGCACTCTACCGCGACCTCGATGCGGTCTGGGAGCGCCGTGCGGCCGAGCTCAACACGCGGCTGCAGGCGGCGCAGCTCCCGGTTCAAGTGGCGCATCTCTCGTCCATCTGGACCTTCAACTACCTCGCGCCTTCGCGCTACAACTGGATGTTCCAGTATTACCTGCGCACACAGGGACTGTCCCTCAGCTGGATCGGCACCGGCCGGCTCATCTTCAGCCTCAACTACAGCGACGCCGACTTCGCCTCGGTCGCCGACCGGGTGGTGGCGGCGGCCGAGGCGATGCGGCGCGATGGCTGGTGGTGGCAGGGTACGGCGCTCACCGACAAGGCGATCCGTCGGCGCGTCCTGCGCGAGCTGCTTCAGGCCTGGTGGACCACATCGTCCATCGGGTCGACCAGCTCGCCACGCAACAAGTGCAGCGGTGCCCGACAGTAGAGTTTGACGTCGTGAAACGGGTCGGTGAGGATCTTCGTCAACCACACGGCGCCCGTCAACACGCTCTGCTGCAGGCACAGTTGCACCGTGCGGAACAGCAACGCGCCCGCGCCGAGCGCCAGCCACACCTGACAGACGTGTCGTACGAAGTCGGCATTGCCGCGCGCCGCGCGGAAGATACCGAACAGCGTCGGATCGAGCCACAGAACCACGGGTGACAGGGCCCAGATCGATAGCAGAACGATCTTGCGTCTGAGGTTGTAGCCGACCTTTATGTCTTCCTTGTGCGCGTGGCTGGCGTGGTTGACCTCGTCATAGTCCTTGGACTCGAAGAAGAAGTGGCCCACCTGACGCGTGACCATCGCCACCAGCCAGCCGATCAGCGCGGCGGCAGCCGGGTTGGTGAAAACAAACACGTAGGCGGTGAGGAAACTGAGCGCACTCACCAGGTGCAGGGTCTGGTTGATTCGGCTGTGGTGGTAGTAACGATGATCGTCCCAGCGCTGCTTCTTGAGTTCGGCAAGAAAAGTGTGCATTCGCTCCTCCATTCGATGCCACAGCGCGGCTGCGCTGACGTGAAGGAATTATAGGAAGAATGTTAAGAACACATGACAAGCCACTGTCTCAACGGCTATTTCTTGCACTGCTTATCGGTCGCCACCCTTAACGCCACTGTCACAATCTGCAGTGAGGATGCCCGGGGCATGAGAATCATGATCGTGACAGACGCCTGGTTTCCGCAAACCAACGGTGTCGTCAACACGCTGGCGCAGACCGCCGCCTGGCTCGTCAGGTTCGGCCATGAGGTGAGGATCGCCGCGCCGCGCGACTTCCGTACCATACCCTGCCCCAGCTATCCGGAGATCCGCGTGGCGGTGAGGCCGATGGCAGGTCTGGCGCGCAAGCTGGAGTTGTTCCGGCCGCAGGCATTGCACATTGCCACCGAGGGCCCGCTCGGTCTTGCCGCGCGGCGCTATTGCCTCAGGCGTGGATGGCGCTTCACGACCTCCTATCACACGCAGTTTCCGCAGTACCTGAAATCCCGCTGGCCGATACCGCTGTGGCTCTCCTATGCGGTGTTGCGGCGCTTTCATGCGGCCGCGCAACGCTGCATGGTGAGCACGGCGTCGGTGGAGAATGAGCTCCGTAAGCGCAGATTCCGCAATCTGGTGCGCTGGCAGCGCGGCGTGGACACGGAATTATTCCGGCCCCGGAGCAAGGAGTTTTTGCAATTGCCGCGGCCGATCGCCGCTTACGTGGGACGCCTGGCGGTGGAAAAGAATGTCGATGCGTTTCTGCGCATGCCGTGGCGCGGCTCGAAGATCGTGATCGGGGACGGCCCCGAGCGGGCGCGCCTCGCGGCTCAGTACCGTGAGGCCGTGTTCGCAGGCTTTCGCTACGGCGAGGATCTCGCAGCTCACCTCGCCGCGGCCGACCTGCTGGTTTTCCCGAGCCTCACCGATACCTTTGGCCTGGTGAATCTCGAGGCGATGGCCTGCGGCGTGCCGGTGGCGGCCTTCCCGGTAACGGGCCCGATCGACGTCGTGGAGGACGGCGTAACCGGAGCGCTCGATGCGGATCTCGGCATGGCGGCGCAGCGGGCGCTGACACTCGACCCGCGCGCCTGCCGCGCCCGTGCTCTGCAGTCGAGTTGGGCGGCGTGCACGCGCGAGTTTGAAGCCAACCTGGTCGCCTGCCGTCCGGGGCCGTTGCCGCGCAGCGCCGCGGAGTACCCGGTCATCGAGCGGGCCGCCTGAACACTGCCGCGCGAACCGCGGATGACAACCCAATAGCGTGACGTCGCACGCGGTCGTCTGGTGGCACAGGTTGCTGCGTGCGATCGCGGTGCTGAACCTGGCTCTCTGGTCGCTATCCGCCCTCGCAGTCGCACGCGCACACGCTGGCCAGATGCAACTGCTGTTGTCCGCCGTGTACGTGTCAGGTTGCGCATTCCGTTCCCTGCTGCCGGTGTTCGACGCTCCGCGCCTGGTTCTGGTCGACTCGCGACTGTCGAGCGTGCTCGTCGGTCGGTCGGTCGCGACCGTCGCCGAACTGTGCTTCGCCGCCCAGTGGGCCCTGATACTGCATCGCACTGCGGAGTTGAGCGGTAGCTCGTTCGTGCAAGCCGTCTCGCTGGGGCTGGTACCGCTCATCGCGCTCGCGGAAGGGTGCTCGTGGCACGCCGTGCTGACTACCGCGCAGCGCGGTCACGTCGTCGAGAATTCGATGTGGGGACTGGCGGCAGCGCTGGTGGTCGCCAGCATGCTGGTGATCGGGCCGCATCGACTCGCGGCGCTACATCCGCTGATGATCGCCTGGGGCGTCGGAGGCGCCGCCTACGTCGCGTTCATATTCTTCTTCGATGTGCCCATGTACCGCTCGCGATGGCTTGCCGATCAGGCCAACGGACGCCAATACCTGAGCATCGCCGACGGCGCGCTCGACATCTGGCGGCGCTGGACCGTGTCCTACCGTTGGGAGGACTGGAAGAACGAGGTGCTGTGGATGTCGCTCTATTTCACCCTGGGGGTGTGGAGCAGTATCTCGCTCGTCTACGCGTCGTTAGCCCTTCTCCGCCAGCGGTAACTCCTCGGGTTTGAAGGGCACCCCGCACCCGCCAATCCCGCAGTAGCCTTCCGGGTTCTTCGCCAGGTACTGCTGTGAACGAATCATGCCGAAATCGTTACCAGCGACGTATCAGCCCAGTTGAACACACAGCATGGAGATCGAGCCCCCATCAAAGCCCGCGACTGGGAACGACAATTTGTCCCCGGACTGTTGCGTTCCGAGCACATACAGGAGCGGCAGAAAATGCTCAGGCGTCGGGATGGCTAACTGCGCATCGTGGCCGAGATGCTCGTAGCTGATGAGCGGTGTGAAGTCGCCGGATAGCATTGCCTGTTTGGCGGCGTTTTCAAAGCGCGCGGCCCAATCGTAAGGCTCTGGCACATGCCTCCCCCACGCATAGGCTTCGAGGTTGTGAACGAGATTGCCGCTACCCGCCACCAGGACGCCCTCTCCTCTAAGCGGCGCCAGTCGTTCGCCCAGTTCAAAGTGGAACGACGCCGGCTGCGTTTCGTTGATGCTGAGCTGCACCACCGGGACGTCCGCGTCGGGATAGGCATGCCTCAATACCGACCAGGTCCCGTGATCGAGACCCCAACGGTCATCGAAATCCACCTTGTAAGGATGCAGTAGGCTTCCAACGCGCCGGGCCAGCCACTCATCACCCGGCGCCGGATATTGCACGCGGAATAGTTCCGCAGGAAACCCGCCAAAATCATGGATCGTCTTGGGGGCGCGCGCGATCGTGACGGCGGTGGCGGGCAAGTACCAATGTGCAGAGATGGTGAGTATCGCCCGCGGCTTCGGGATGGAGGCGGCCATGCGACGCCAGCCATCCGTAAAAGCATTCTGCTGCACGGCATTCATCGGATTGCCATGACCAAAAAAAGCCGACGGCATGGGACTCGTCACCCCGAGATTCTCCTCGGCCGATGCAGAAAAACGCAGGGTCTTCAATCCAACAGCCTGTAACCCATTGGCTTCCCGCAGAAACCAGAGTCACGCTGCGATTACGTCTTCTCAGTTACCTGTAACTCCGCGGATTCAAACGGCACTCCACAGCCGCCCAACCCGCAATACCCGTCCGGATTCTTCGCCAGATACTGCTGGTGGTAATCCTCGGCGTAGTAGAACTCCGGCGCATCCACGATCTCGGTGGTGATCTTGCCGCGGCCCGCGGCCGTGAGACCCGCCTGGTAGGCGCGCAGCGACGCCGTGGCGGCGGCGCGCTGCGCGGGATTGAAGGTGTAGATCGCCGAGCGATACTGGGTGCCGATGTCGTTCCCCTGCCGCATGCCCTGAGTGGGATCGTGCGACTCCCAGAACGCCTTCAGCAGATCCTGGTAGCCGATCCGGCGCGGATCGAAGATGATGCGCACTACCTCGGCGTGCCCGGTATCTCCGGTACACACCTCCTCGTAGGTCGGATTCGGCGTGAAGCCGCCCGCGTAGCCGACCGCCGTCGAGTACACCCCGGGAAGCTCCCAGAACAGACGCTCCGCGCCCCAGAAGCAGCCGAGAGCGAACAAGGCTTCCTGCATGCCCGCCGGGAACGGCGGTCTGATCCGATGGCCGTTCACGAAATGGGCATCCGGGACGGCGAGCGGCGTGCTGCGTCCGGGCAGCGCCTGTTCCGGGGCGGGCATCGTTTGTTTCCTGGCCATGAGCTGTCTCCTAGCGGTGATAAGCTTGCAAACTGATGGGCATCAGTCAACCGCAGAATCTCACCACCCCGCCGATCGAGCGGCTGCGTCCATACGGCATTCGCGTGAGCCTGCCGCCCGGGGATCCGTTCCGCAAGCTCCTCGGGCCCGAGTGGCAGCGGCAGCACTGGTACGCAACGCCCGAGGAGCGCGACGCGGCGCTGGCGGATATGAGCCGGCGGCACCAGTACTCACGCGCCGGCGACAAGCCGTCGCTGGTGTTCCAGAAGATCGAGAAGCTCGCCGAGAGCCGCGGCCTCTAGATCAATTGGCTCGGGGGCGGGGCACATCCTGTGCCCTTAGTCAGAACGTCCGTCCGAGGAACAGGTAGAACGCCTCGTTGCCGTGCTGGTCGAAGCCGGTAGCGATATAGAGCGGGCCGAGAAGCGTATCGAGGCCGAGGAACACGCTGGCATCCTTCTGCGTGTTGCCGAAGCTCGCCGCGCTGCGGCTCTGCCAGACGTTGCCCATCTCGAGCGACATCCCCAGATATGTGGGCACGTCGAAGTAGCCGAGGCCGCCGCGGCCGATCTGCCGGTAGTAGAGCGCGCGCGCGATGCCGAAATCGGGGCCGAGAAGCGAGTCCGCGCGCAGGCCCGAGAGGTTGAGAAAGCCCCCGAGCGGGAACAGCAGGTTGATATCGGTGATATGCGACTGCAGCGTCGTGCCGCCCGCGGCGGAGAACGACAGCGTGTTGCGCCCGAACGAGTACGCACCGAGGTAGCTGGCGGTCACCTGGTCGGAAGTCTGGGCAACGCCGGCCGCATCGCGGTTGCCGCTCCACTGCAGCATTGCCTGCTGCCCGCTGTGCGGGAAGTTCACGTTGTCGAGCTGATCGTAGGTGAAGCGTACGAAATAGTCCTGCAGATCGAACGGCGTGTGATCCGGCACCGGCAGACTCGGATCGGAGGGATCGCCGATCTCGAGCAGGTAACTGCCCCGTTCGCGCTGCACGCCGGTGCGCAGCTCGCCCCAGTTGCTGAACTGATAGCCGAAGTCCGAGCCGTAGTCGAAGGTGTGGATGCGGTACTCGGCCTCGAGGTTCTGGGTCTGGCCCTGGACGATGTACAGATCGCGCGCCTCGTCCGAGATGTGCGGCATGACGAACCAGCCGGAGAACTGTGCCAGCGGCAGGAACAGCTCGGTCGACACCAGCGAGGTGGTGCCGGCCTGCAGGTCCGTGACCCACTCGCCGGCATTGCGGGTGATGTCCGACATCACGAAGCGCATCGCGGCGTTGTAGGTCGCGTTGCCCTGGAAGTCGTCCTGCAGGCTGAGACCGAACCGCAGGTAGTTCGGTCCCATGGAGCTCGGTCGTGCATCGATCGACAGGCCGTAGTAGCTCTCCTCGCCTACTACGCGATAGTCGAGCGTGTCGAGCCCTCCCTGGCCGTACAGCGCGCTGACGCGGCGTGCGATCGCGTCCGGGTCGAGCGGCTTGCCGGTCATGTCGGCGAACTGCTTGCCGACCGCGTCCGAGTACTGTTGCGAGCCGCTCTCGGACTGGACGAATCTGATCACCGGCGGCGGCCGCCGCAACTCGTCGCGGCGCGCCTCGTAGCGCTGCATTTCCTCCTCGCTGACCGCCAGCTGCCTGAGT
>Ga0209007_1000206_pt1 | contig 31252 bp, 25 predicted proteins | sample JacPinW_OM1H0_O2_FD_187961 | JGI IMG/M metagenome (GOLD analysis project Ga0209007, IMG submission 187961) | Forest soil microbial communities from Algoma, Ontario, Canada - Jack Pine, Ontario site 1_JW_OM1H0_O2 (SPAdes) (version 2) | ecosystem: Environmental > Terrestrial > Soil > Boreal... | reverse complement strand
GCGGCCCACGGCACGCGCCGCACCGTCTTCTGGTCCGCCTTGAGCACGATGTCGATTTCCGCCGGGCTCATCGCCTCGCCGGTCTCGGGCGGATAATCGCCGGTCACGGTCTGCAGGAACACGCTCTCGGGCAGGCGCATGCCGCCGTCCTCGGCGAACTTCTCCGCGGGCATGATCTTGCCGCGCGCGATGCCGGCCATGTCGGGGATGATGGCCTCGACCTCGGAAATGCCGTGGTCGCGGAAGAACTGCCGGATCTCGCTCACCATGGGCCTGCGCCTTTCATTCTGATCGGGGACGCTCATCTGGGAGACGCTCACCGCGGACGTTGCCATTTCGACTCGGCACGCTCGCGACTGGCGTGCCCGAAGGCGGCGAACAGCGCGCGCGAGAACGGATCGCTCATCACCCGCCACTCGGGGTGCCACTGCACCGCCAGCGCGAAGCGCTGTGCCGCCGGCACACGGAACGCCTCGATCACCGCATCCGGCGCCCGCGCCTCGACCGCGAGCTCCCCGCCCAGGCGGTCGATTCCCTGGCTGTGGAGCGAATTGACTTCGATGCGCTCGCGGCCGCCGGCCAGCGTGCGCAGCAGCCCGCCCGGCTCCAGCGTCACTTCGTGCGCCGGCCCGTACTGCACCTCGAGCGGCTGACTCTCGTCGTCGCGGTGATCGAGCGTGCCGGGCAGCTCGTGCAGCCTCTGGTGCAGCGTGCCGCCGAAGGCCACGTTCATCTCCTGAAAGCCGCGGCAGATCCCGAGCACCGGCACTCCGGCCTCGACCGCCTTGCGGATGAGGGGCAGGGTCGTGGCATCGCGCGCCGGGTCGTGGAGCGTCCCGGGGGCGCTCGGCGGACCCTGGTAGTACTGCGGCTCGACGTTGGAGGCGCTGCCGGTGAACAGCAGCCCATCGAGCCGCTCGAGCAGCTCATCGAACCCGAGCTCCTCGGCGAGCGCCGGGATGAGCACCGGAGCGGCGCTTGCCGCCTCTAGTACCGCCCGCGCGTACTTCTCGCCCACCATGTGAAACGGATGCGCGCCGACCATGCGCCGGTCGGCGGGAATGCCAATGAGCGGGCGGGCGGCTGCCATGCGGGCTTTGCCAGCGGGTGTCTAATATCTTAAACGAAACCCGCTGCCGGAACCTCCAAGAACGGGCCTATTAGACCACAGGCCGGGCGCGGAAGCCTCTGCTTGCCAAGCAGGACGCAACTGCGGTAAAGGCCAAAGTAGTGCCCTTCCGTGAGCCGCGCGCGGCTGCGCCGCCCATTTGCCGCACCTGCTGCGCCCTCGCTATCCTGCGCACCCACCCCGCGCGGGTCGTCAAAATATCCTAAACACACGGGACTCACCGCCCCATGGGACCCCTGCCCTACGTTCGCTCCTATTACGCCGCCTCGGCGCATCCGGGTCCCACGCGGCCGCGGCTCGAGGGCGCGCTCGAGTGCGACGTGTGCGTCGTGGGCGGTGGGATCGCGGGGTGCTCGGCGGCGCTGCATCTGGCCGAGCGCGGATTCAAGGTCGTGCTGCTCGAACAGCACCGCATCGGCTGGGGCGCCTCGGGACGCAGCGGCGCGCAGGCGATTTTCGGCGTCGCCGCCGGTCAGACCAAGCTCACTCGCCTGATCGGTGCGGACGGCGCGCGTGCCGTATGGGACGTGTCGGTCGAGGGGCTCACGCTCATGCGTGAGCTGATCGGGCGCTTCTCGATCGATTGCGACTGGGTCGCAGGCTACCTGCTCGCGGCCGTCAAGGAGCGGCACCTGCGCGAGCTCGAGGACGAGCTGGCCGAGCTGCGCGAGCATTACGGGTACTCGAGCATGCGCTACGTGCCGCGCGAGGAGCTGCGCTCGCTGCTCGCGACCGAGCGCTATCCCGGGGCGCTCCACGACACCAACAGCGGACACCTGCATCCGCTCAATTACACACTGGGGCTCGCGGCGGCGGGTGAGAGCCTGGGCGTGCGCATCTTCGAGGACAGCCGCGCGCGCGGCTTCCTGGCGGACGGCAGCGGCGGGGTGCGCGTGCCTGCGCCCGGCGGCGAGGTGCGCGCCAGGCACCTGGTGCTGTGCGGCAACGTCTACCTCGGGGACACCGCCCCACAGCTCGCTTCCAAGATCATGGCGGTCGCCACCTATATCGTCGCGACCGACCCGCTCGGGGAAGCTCGCGCGCGCGGGCTGATCGCCAACAACGCCGCCGTGAGCGACATGAACTGGGTGCTCGATTATTTCCGCCGTTCCGCCGATCACCGCCTGCTGTTCGGCGGCCGCGTGAACTACTCGGGGCTGCGCTCCTTCGATGCGCCCGCCGCCACACGCGCGCGCATGCTCGCCGTGTTTCCGCAGCTGCGCGACGTGCGGGTCGAGTATGCCTGGGGCGGCGAAGTCGATATCACGCTCAACCGTGCGCCGCACTTCGGCCGACTCGCGCCCAACGTTTATTTCCTGCAGGGCTTCTCCGGCCACGGCATCGCGCTCACGGGCATCGCCGGCAAGCTGATCGCCGAGGCCGTCAGCGGCACCGCCGGGCGTTTCGACGTGTTCGCGCGCATTCCGCACCGCAACTTCCCCGGCGGCGCGGCGCTGCGGCGGCCGGCGTTGGTGCTGGCGATGCTCTACTATCGCCTGCGCGACCTGCTGTAAGGCCGGACCCGAACCCGCACGCCATGCATCACGCTGCGACCTTCTATTACCGCGCGCTCGGGCTGCTGTGGGGCGCCTGGGCGCTCTACTGGCTGATCTCGGCAGTCGGAACCAAGCGGACCGTGCAACGCGAATCGCTCGTGAAGCGCCTCGCCTACGTCGTGCCGCTGCTCATCGGCGCAGTGCTGCTGGGCGCGCACCGGGCGCACTGGCCCCCGTGGCTGGCCCTGCGCCTGTGGGCGCATTCCCCGACGCCTGCGCGAATTGGGCTGGCGCTGGTCGTGGCGGGACTTCTGTTCGCGGTCTGGGCGCGCGTGCATCTCGGACGCAACTGGAGCGGCATCGTCACGGTGAAGGAGGGACATGAGCTGATCCGCAGCGGACCGTATGCCATGGTGCGCCATCCCATCTATACCGGACTCATCACCGCCGTGCTCGGCACCGCGATCATCTCGGCTACGGTGCGCGCGGCGCTCGGCTTCGGGATCATCGCCGTTGCGCTGACCGCAAAGTCGCGCATCGAGGAGCGCTTCATGCGCGAGGCCTTCGGCGAGCAGTACGCGCGCTATCGCGAGCAGGTACCGGCGCTCGTTCCCTTCACAAAGCTTCGGCGATCTGTACCGCGTTGAGCGCCGCGCCCTTGAGGAGCTGATCGCCTGCGGCGAACAGCGTGATCGAGCGTCCGCTGGGATCACTGATGTCCTGGCGGATGCGACCGACCAGAATCGCGTCCTGGCCCGAGGCATCCTGCGGCATCGGAAAGTAGTTGCGCTCCGCGTCGTCCACCAGCTTGACTCCGGGCGCCGTACTGACGAGCGCACGCACCTCGTTTGCTGTGATCGGACGCTCGCACTCGAAGGTGACCGCCACCGAGTGCGCGCGCAGCACCGGCACGCGCACGCAGGTCGCCGACACACGCAGCTCGCTATCACCGAAGATCTTGCGGGCCTCCTGCGCGACCTTACTCTCCTCTTCGTTATAGCCGGTCACCGGGTCGATACGGGTGTTGTGGCTGAAGACATTGAACGCGTAGCGGTGCGGCAGGACCTGCGGCTCGAACGCCCGTCCCTCGAGGTAGGCACGCGTCGACTCGAGCAGCTCGTACATCGCGGCCGCGCCGGCGCCCGAGGCGGCCTGGTAGGTCGCGACGATCAGCCGCCGGATGCGGTTCACGCAGTGTATGGGCCACAGCGGCATGATCGAGATGATCGCCGTGCAGTTGGGATTGGCGATGATGCCGCGGTGCCCGCGCAACGCCTCGCGGTTGATCTCCGGCACGACCAGCGGCACCTGCGGGTCCATGCGGAATGCCGAGGAGTTGTCGACCACGGTGGCGCCGGCGCGCACCGCGATCGGCGCGAAGCGTCTGGAGGTGGCGCTGCCGGCGGAAAACAGCGCGAGATTCACGCCGTTGAAGCTGTCCTCTGCGAGCTCCCGCACCGTGAGCGCCCGACCGTGAAACGCGAGAGCCTTGCCCGCCGAGCGCGCTGAGGCGAACAACCGCAGCTCCGCCAGCGGAAAGCCCCGCCGCTCGAGGCAGCCGATCAGCTCGACGCCCACCGCGCCCGTGGCACCCACGATGGCGACGACGGGTGCGGCGGCGGCCTGACTTTGCGGACCCATGTAGCTGTTCCTACCTGAGCGCACTGCGGCTGTAAAGCCGGCTGCCCTGTCGATTACGCAACAAATTGGTTGCGCATTTCGCGAGGCCGCGCTAATGTGCAACTCATTGGTTGCGTATGGCGGAGAGCCCCCATGGCGGATCGCAGCGACGACGTTCCCCAGCGCATCGAGAAGCGCATCGAGCTCAAAGCACCGGTGGCGCGCGTGTGGCGCGCCCTGACCGACCACCGCGAGTTTGGCGAGTGGTTCCGGGTGAAACTGGAGGGACCGTTCGTGCCCGGGCAGGTCACGCGTGGCTGGATCACCCACCCTGGGTTCGAGCACGTCAAGTGGGAAGCATTGGTGCAGAAAATGGAGCATGAGCGACTCTTTTCCTTCACCTGGCCGCACGCGCGCTCCCTCGACAAGGCGCATTACTCACCCGACTACACCGGCGCGCCACGCACGCTGGTGGAATTCCGGCTGCAGCCAACGCCCGCCGGCACGCTGCTGGTCGTGACCGAGTCGGGCTTCGAGCAGTTGCCGCCCGATCACCGCCCGGAGGCATTGCGCGGCAACGAGCGCGGTTGGAGCGAGCAGATGCGCAACATCGAGCGGCATGTCGCGGACCGGCTCTGACGCGGCCGGCGCCAGGCGGCGCCAGCACGCTGCGGTGTTCGCGGCGTTGGGCGACGAGACCCGCCTCGCACTGGTCGCCGCGTTGGCGGGCGGCCAGGCGCGCTCGATCACGCAGTTGTGCGGCGGCGCGAAGCTCACCCGGCAGGCGATCACCAAGCACCTCAAGGTGCTCGAGCACGCCGGTATCGTGCGCAGCGCGCGCCTCGGACGCGAGAGCCGCTTCGAGCTCGATCCGACGTCGATGCGCGAGCTGCAGGAGTACCTCGGCCGCGTGTCGGCGCAGTGGGATCAGGCGCTGGCGCGGTTCAAGGCACTGGTCGAAGGCTGAAGCTCCGCGGTCCGCGCACGCACCTCGAAACAGCGGTGAATCCGCGGATTTCTCTCGAAGTCCTTCGGCAGCGTGGCCACCGACACGTCGCGGACGTCGTAGCGCTGCGTGAGCCCCTCGTCGAGCCTGAAGCGCTGCGCGTTGGTCGAGAAGACCAGCAGACCTGCGGGCGCCAGCAGCCGCACGCAGGCGTCCACCAGCTGCGGGTGATCGCGCTCGACATCGAGCACTCCCTGCATGCGCTTGGAGTTGGAAAAGGTCGGAGGGTCGAGAAACACCAGGTCGAAGCGCGCCGGCGCCGCTGCCGCCTGCTGCAGCCATTCGCGGCAGTCGGCCTGGACCAGCTCATGCGCCGGGGAGGCGAGCGCATTGAGGGCGAGATTGCGCTGCGCCCAGCTCAGGTAGGTGCGCGACAAGTCGACGCTGGTGCTGGCGAGCGCACCGCCGGCGGCCGCGTACACCGTGGCGGTCCCGGTGTAGGCAAACAGGTTGAGGAAGCGGCCGGCGTGCGCCGCGGCGCGCAACCGCGCCCGCGTGGGGCGCTGGTCGAGGAACAGTCCCGTGTCGAGGTAGTCGTCGAAGTTCACCTCGAAGCGCAAGCCCCCTTCCATGACCTGGTGCAAGCGCTCGCGCTCGCCCACTTTCTGGTACTGCTCGCCGCGCGCCGTGCGGCGCCGGGTACGCACACGAATGCGCTCGGCCGGTACCGCGGTGACCTCCGGGAGGCTCGCGAGCACCTCGCCGCGCCGCCGCCGCACCGCCTCCGGCTCGATCTCGGCGGGAGCCGCGTACTCCTGCACGTACAGCCAGCTCTCCTGGGTGTCGCAGGCGCGGTAGAGATCGATGGCGAACGCATACTCGGGCATGTCGGCGTCGTACAGCCGGTAACAGGAGACGCCCTCGCGCTCGGCCCAGCTGCGCAGGCGCCTGATGTTCTTTGTCAGGCGGTTGGCGAACATGCGCGCTCCGGGCGTGTCCTTGAGATGCGCGACGCCCTTGCCCAGCATGCCAGGCTCGCGGGCGCTGGCCGGCTCGACTTTGATTCTGAGCAAGCGGCACTCGATCGGGCCGTTCCACAAGGTATGGGTGCGCCCGGCGCGCAGTCCGAGCTCCATGCCGAGCCCCGGCTCTCCGGTGAGCACGGCCGCGCTCCACCCCTGGAAGCGATTGCGTAACACCGCGCCGAGCTCGCGATGCAGCGCGCGGGCGCGCGCGCGATCCTCGAGCCGCACGCCGTAGGGCGGGTTGGTGCACACCAGCCCCGCGCCCGATGCCGCGTCCGCGGGAGCGGCGTCGGCCAGCAGTCCCACCTCGAAGCGCACCATGCCGTCCACGCCGGCGCGCGCGGCGTTGGCGCGTGCCGCATGGATCATGGCCGGGTCGCGATCCTGTCCGCGCAGCCTCGCGGGCGTCGCCTCCCCCGCGCGGCTGCGCGCCAGCGCTTCGGCGCGCAGCCGCTCCCACAGTGCCGCATCGTGACCGCGCCAGCCGAGAAAGCCGAAGTACTCGCGCGTGAGACCGGGCGCGCGGTCCGCGGCGATGAGCGCGGCCTCGATGCACAGCGTGCCCGAGCCGCATAGCGGATCGAGGAACTGCGCGCCCGCCGCCGCGCCGGCGCTCGCGGCCGCGGCGAGCTCCGCCCAGCCGGCGCGCAGCAGCACGCCCGCGGCGACGTTCTCCTTGAGCGGCGCCGGCCCCGCGGCGGACCGATAGCCGCGCCGGTGCAGGCTCTCGCCCGAAAGATCGATAGCGAGCGTGATATGCGTGCCGTGCGCGTGGGCGTGCACGCGCACGTCGGGACGCTCCGGCGCTACGTCCGGGCGCGCGCCGGTAGCGGCGCGCATCGCATCCACGATGCCGTCCTTGACCTTCTGCGCGCCGTAGTGGGTGTGAGTGATCTCGGGGTGCCGGCCGCTGAAGTCGCAGGCGAGGGTAGCGCCGGCGGCGAGATGCGCCGGCCAGTCGATGCGCTGCACGGCCGCGTGCAGCTCGCCGGCGTCGCGCGCCTGGAACTCCGCCAGCGTGAGGAACACCCGGTTGGCGATGCGCGACCACAGGCAGGCCCGATAGGCAGCCTCGAGGGTGCCGCTGAAGGCCACTCCGGCGGCCCGCTCGCGCACCTCACCGGCGGCGCAGGCGGCGAGCTCGCGGGCGAGCAGATCGCCGAGCCCACGCGGACCGCTGGCGAGAAACTCAAAAGACGGAGCATTCACGGGCGCGGGCCAAGGCTGGCGCGAGAAGGCGCTTTCCGGGGCGTGAAAAACCGGGACGTTTTTCCCGCAGCCCCCAGGGACGGGTTCACGGCGTCCCGGGAAGCGCCTTCTTGCGCGAGCCCGGCCGGCTCACGTGAGATCCACCCACGTCGTCTTGAGCTCGGTGTACTTCTCCAGCGCGTGCAGCGACTTGTCGCGCCCGATACCGGACTGCTTGTAGCCGCCGAACGGCACGGTCAGATCGTCGGCGTCGTAGCAGTTCACGTACACCGTGCCCGCGCGCAGCGCACGGGCGACGCGGTGCGCGGTGGTCACGTCGCGGGTCCAGACCGCGGCGGCCAGCCCGTAGATCACGTCGTTGGCGATGGTGATCGCCTCCTCCACGCTCTTGAAGGTGATCGCCGACAGCACCGGCCCGAAGATCTCCTCGCGCGCGATGCTCATGCCCGGCTGCACACCCTCGAACACCGTCGGCTCGATGAAATAGCCGCCGCTGTCCTCGCGCACGCGGCGGCCGCCGAAGCGCACATTCGCGCCATCGCGCCTGCCGGAGTCGATGTAGCCGAGCACACGTTTCATCTGCGTCTCGTCGACGATCGCACCGAGGCGCGTGGCGGGGTCGAGCGGGTCGCCCGGCTGGAGCTTGCGGCCGATCGCCTGCACCTTCTCGAGCAGCGCCTCGCGCAGGTCCTCGTGCACCAGCAGCCGCGAGCCGGCCGAGCACATCTCGCCCTGGTTGAAGAAGATGGCGAAGGCGGCGGCCTTCGCGGCCCGGTCGATATCCGGGTAATCCGCCAGCACGATGTTGGGGGATTTGCCGCCGCACTCGAGCGACACGCGCTTGAGGTTCGACTGCCCGGCGTACTGCATGACCTGCCGCCCGGTGGCGGTCGAGCCGGTGAAGGCGATGCAGTCGACGTCCATGTGCAGCGCCAGCGCCTTGCCCGCCGTCGGACCCAGCCCCGGCACCACGTTGAACACGCCCGGCGGTACGCCCGCCTCGACCGCCAGATCCGCCACCTTGATCGCGGTGAGCGGGGACTTCTCCGAGGGCTTGAGCACCAGCGAATTGCCGGCGGCCAGAATTGGCGCGAATTTCCACGCCGCCATGAGCAGCGGAAAGTTCCACGGCACGATCGCCCCGACGACCCCCATGGGCTCGCGCGTGATGAGCGCGAGCGCCCCGGGCCCGGTCGGCGCCACCTGGTCGTACACCTTGTCGACCGCCTCCGCGTACCAGCGCACGCAGCGTGCCGCGCCCGGAATGTCGACCTTCAGGCTGTCGCTGATCGGCTTGCCCATATCGAGCGTCTCGAGCAGCGCCAGCTCCTCGGTGTGCTTGGTGATCAGATCCGCGAGCCGCAGCAGCACCTGCTTGCGCTCGGCGGGGGCGAGATTCGCCCAGGCGCCGCCCGCGAAGGCGGCGCGCGCCGACTTCACGGCGCGGTTGACGTCCTCCTCGTCGCAGGCGGCGACCCGTGCCAGGAGCTTGCCCGTGGCCGGGTTGATGGAATCAAAGGTGGCGCCCGAGGCGGCGTCCACGTAGCGGCCGTCGAGATAGGCCTGGGTGCGGAAGTTGAGCGAGCGGGCACGCTCATGCCAGGAAACCGGAGTGGGTTTTGCGTTCATGGCTGTGGAGCTAGAAAGTCGCCGGGGTACAGGCGCTGATGATCTCACACGCCTCGCGCCCGACGTTGCGAAAGCGATGTGGCAGCTGACTGGAGAAATAATAAGCCTCGCCGGGCCCGAGTACGCGGGTCGCGCCTCCGACGGTGAGCTCGATGCGCCCACGGATCACCATGCCGGCCTCCTCGCCACGATGCGCCAGCATCTCCTCACCCGTGGCGGCGCCCGCGGCATAGCGCTCGTGCAACACCGTCAGCTGCCGGCCGGGACGTTGCGCGGCGACCAGTCGCAGCGACACCTCGGCATTGCCGAGCTCGACCAGCTCCTCGACGCCGAAGAAGGCCTGGGGAGCCGCGCTCAGGTCGAGCGTAAAGAACTCGGCGAGTGACATCGGCACGCCGTCCAGCACCTTCTTGAGCGAGCTGACCGAGGGGCTCACCCGGTTCTGCTCGATAAGGGAAATCAGCCCGTTGGTGACTCCGGCGCGGCGCGCGAGCTCGCGCTGCGAGAGGCCGAAGGTGGTGCGGACACTGCGCAGCCGCGCGCCGACGTCTATGCTCATTCGTTTAGGATTCTAGACATTGAGGCCGAAAATATCCCCCCGGTGGCCGCTTCTGTCCAGTTTCCTTATCATTTGTCCATGACGACTGCGAAAGAGGCCTTGAGCCGATCCGAGCTGGAAGCGTACTGGCTGCCCTTCACCCCCAACCGCCACTTCAAGTCGCAGCCGCGGCTGCTCGAGCGGGCGAGCGGCATGTATTACTGGACCGCCGACGGCCGGCAGATTCTGGACGGTGTGGCGGGGCTGTGGTGCGTGAACGCCGGGCACGGCCGGCGCGAGATCACCGATGCGGTGGCAGCGCAGCTCGAGACGCTCGATTACGCCCCGCCTTTCCAGATGGCGCACACGGGCGCGTTCCGCCTCGCCAATGAGCTCACGAGGATCGCGCCCGCGGGCCTCGATCATGTGTTCTTTACCAACTCGGGATCCGAGTCGGTCGACACGGCGCTCAAGATCGCGCTCGCCTACCACCGCATGCGCGGGGAAGGCACGCGCACCCGCCTGATCGGCCGCGAGCGCGCCTACCACGGCGTGGGCTTCGGCGGGATCTCGGTGGGCGGCATTGCGCCGAACCGCCGCATGTGGTCCGGCGCGCTGCTGCCGGGCGTCGATCACCTGCCGCACACGCACGACCCGGCGCGTAACGCCTTCACGCGCGGGCAGCCGCCGCTCGGCGCCGAGCTCGCCGATGAGCTCGAGCGGCTGGTGGCGCTGCACGATGCCGCGAGCATCGCCGCGGTGATCGTCGAGCCGATCGCCGGTTCGACCGGAGTGCTGATTCCGCCGCGCGGTTATCTGCAGCGGCTGCGCCAGATCTGCGACCGGCACGGGATCCTGCTCATTTTCGACGAGGTGATCACCGGCTTCGGCCGCACCGGCGCACCGTTTGCCGCCCAGGAATTCGGCGTCACGCCCGACATCATGACGCTCGCGAAGGGATTGACCAACGGCTGCGCACCGATGGGCGCGGTGCTGGTGAGCCACGCCGTCCACGACGCCTTCATGCACGGCCCCGACGGCATCGAGCTGTTCCACGGCTATACCTACTCGGCGCACCCGCTGTGCTGCGCGGCCGCGCTCGCGACGCTCGGAATCTACGAGCGCGAGGGTCTGCTCACGCGGGCCCGGACACTGGCCGCCTCCTGGGAGCAAGCGGCGCACCAACTCCGCGGGCTGCCGCACGTGCTCGACGTGCGCAACTATGGGCTGATCGCGGGACTGGAGCTGGCGCCGATCCCGGACCGGCCCGGGGCGCGCGGCTTCGACATTTATCTGAAGTGCTTCGAACGCGGCGTGCTGATCCGCCAGACGGCGGACATCATCGCGCTATCGCCGCCGCTCATCATCGAGCGGGCGCAGATCGACCAGCTGTTCGAGACGTTGAGCGCGGTGCTGCGCGGCTGACCGCTCAGCGGGGCTGGTGACGATCGCGGTGGCGCCGCGTCGAGAACACGCTCCAGGCAAGCAACGCCAGCACGATGACGCTGCCGACCAGCAGCTCCATCTCCGACAGACTCAGGCCCGCGCTGCGCGTGGCCACCACGGTTACGGTTGGCATGACACCCCTCCGAAGTCGCTACTGCGACCGACAGCCACCAGAGTTCCACCGGCGGCCCGCTCGGTGAAGCTGCAGCTGGCGGATCTGCGACGGACTTCAACCGCCGTGGGTGTTATGTCAGGTGCGACTCGAAGATCGCGTAGATCTTGCTGCAGTCTTCCAGCACTTCCCAGCTGCCGGAGAATCCCGCCGGCACGACGAACGCGTCGCCGCGTCCGAAGGTGCGGCGCTCGCCGCTGTCGCTCTCGATGACGACGCGCCCGGCGGTCATGACGCACAGCTCGTTCTCGGTGTAGCGCACGCGCCATTTGCCGCGCGTCGCGCTCCAGCGACCGGCGAAGAACTGCTGCGTGCCGTCGGTGTAGGCATTCCACACCTTGAGCTCCGGCGTGCCGCAGATCAGCCGGTCGGCCGCTGGCGCGGAGGTTTCCGGATCGCCGGGAATGTCCAGTCGTACGATTTCAGTGCCCATGAGCGCGCCACGCAGGTGATCGTGCCAGGAAATTCTAGCGCGGCGCGGCGCCGCGGGCGGCCCTTCCCGCGGCGCCGCCGGGCGGCTGGCGGCGATCGAGCCGCCCGCCGTCAGACAGCCGGCCGCCGTCCAGCTAGCCACCGGCGGCTCCATCGCCCGCGGCCGCCGCTGCCGGTGTGCTCACGGCCAGCGGCTGCGGCCCAGCCGGCACCACCAGGCGCACGCTCACCCGGCGCTCGAGCGCGAAGGCGTCGGCATCGTCCGCAGCGCCGGCTTCGGTCCCGGCACCCCGCGCCTCGATGATCAGGCTCTCCCGCGGCAACCCCGCGCAGCCGAGCACGGTCGCCACCGCCTGCGCGCGGCGCTGCGACAGCAGTAAGTTGTAGGATGCGGAGCCACGCGGATCGGCATAGCCGACGACCTGCACTTTGACGCCGGGCATGGTGGCCGCCAGCGCCCCGAGCTTCAGGAGAGGCGTGACCGCGGCCTCGCGAATCGCGCTGTCATCGGTGCGGAAGTTGACGTCCATGCCGATCTCATCGGTCGCCGACACCGACTGCTCGAGCTGACCGGCGCGCGTCTCGGCCCGCCCGAGGGAGTCGCTGAGCCGTGCGACATCGCCGCTGAGGCGGGTACGTTCGGCTTCGCTGCGGCTGAGGCTCTGGGCGAGCGCCCCGGAGGTCTGCATCTGCCGGCGATAGGTGTCGCCGAGCCAGGCGCCGGCGGCGGCGCCGATGATGGCGCCCGGCGGACCGCCGGCCGCGGCGCCGACCGCCAGCCCGGTCGCGACGCCGATGTTCGCCTGCCTGGACGCGGGCTGTTGCGCAGTGTCGTCCGCCCAGGCCGGCAGCATGGCGGCGCACGCCGCCACGCCGAGCCCGAGCACGCTGCTGCGGTACTTCGACATCAGGGTATTCATGGTGGAGTCCTCTGCCTTGGCGCGCGGGAAACCATTCCCCGCTCGAGGAACATTGCAGCGCCCGCGCCGGTCTTTCCCGTGATGCAAACGCGGCGCACCAGGGATGATTTGTGGCAGAACATGGCGGCGCGCTGCGATCGCATATACTGGCGCCCCCGCCATTTTCCAAGACATAACATGCACAAGTGCATGAAGCGCCGGGCCGCCGCGGCCCGCTGGTCGGCCTGCGTGCTCACCGTGCTGCTGGCCGGCGCGGCGGCCGCAGCGGAGGCGCCCGCCCCCGCCGCCGGCGAGGAGAGCGGCGTGCTGCGCGCCACGCTCGCCAACGGGCTGCGCGTCGTCATCGTCCGCAATTCGCTCGCCCCGGTGGTGTCCACCGCGGTCAACTATCTGGCCGGCTCGGACGAGGCGCCGGCCGGCTTCCCCGGCACGGCGCACGCACAGGAGCACATGATGTTCCGCGGCAGCCCGGGCTTGAGCGCCGACCAGCTCGCCGACATCGGCAGCGTGCTCGGCGGAGATTTCAACGCCGACACGCGCGAGGATCTCACCCAGTTCCTGTTCACGGTTCCCGCGGAGGACCTGGACCTCGCGCTGCACATCGAGGCACTGCGCATGCGCGCGGTGCTCGATACGCCGCAGGGATGGAGCGAGGAACGCGGCGCAATCGAGCAGGAGGTGGCTCAGGACCTGTCGGAGCCGGGCTACGTGCTCTACGAGAAGCTGCGCGCGCGCATGTTCGCGGGCACCCCGTACGAGCACGACGCGCTCGGCACCCGCCCGTCGTTTGAGAAGACCACGGCGAGCATGCTGCAGAACTTTCACAACGCGTGGTATGCGCCGAACAACGCCATCCTGGTAATCGCCGGCGACGTCGATCCGCAGCAGGCGCTCACCGAAGTACGGCTGCTGTTCGACGAGGTCCCCTGGAAGCGGCTGCCGGAGCGCCCCAAGGTGCAGTTGCGACCGGTCGCGCCGGCGTCCTTCACCGTGGACACCGACCAGCCGGGCGGCACGCTCATGATCGCGACGCGCACCCCGGGCCCGAAGGCTGCCGACTTCGCGGCCCTCGAGGTGCTGGCGGACGTGCTCAGCAACCGGCGTTTCGATCTCTACGGGTTGGTGCCGCAGGGCAAGGCCACCGGCGCCGAGTTCGCACTCGAGCCGCTGCCCGAATCCGGGCTCGCCTATGCCGTGGTTACCTTCACCGCCGGCAGCGATCCGCAAGCGCTCGAGCGCGAGGTGCGCGCGATCCTCGGGCGCGTCGCCCGCGACGGTGTGCCCGCCGAGCTGGTCGAGGCGGCGAAGCTCCAGGAGCGCAGCGATGCACAGCTGCAGCGCAACTCCATCTCGGAGCTCGCCGCGGTATGGTCGGACGCGCTCGCTCTCTACGGGCTCAACTCCCCCGATGACGACCTGGCGCGTATCGAGCGGGTGACGGTCGCGGACGTAAACCGCGTGGCGCGCCAGTACCTCGATCTTGACCATGCGGTGACGGGCGTCATGCTGCCGCGCGGCTCCGGCCGTCCAGTGCCCGCCGGCGGCGGCTTCGGCGGCCAGGAAGCGATCGCGCTCGGCGAAGCCCACCCGACCAGTCTGCCGCCGTGGGCGCAGCGGGCGCTTACGCGCCTGAGCGTCCCACCCTCGACGCTGCATCCGATAGTGACGCGGCTGCCGAACGGATTCACCCTGATCGTGCAGCCCGAGGACGTCAGCGACACGGTCAGCGTCTTCGGCCACATCAGGAACCGCCCCGAACTGGAGGAGGCGCACGGCGAGGAGGGTGTGAGCACGGTGCTCGCACGGCTGCTGCCCTTCGGCACCGAGCATCTCGACCGCGTCGCGTTCCAGCAGGCGCTCGATGCCATCGGCGCGCGCGCGCAGGCCGGCACGGACTTCTCGGTGCAGTCGCTCGCCGAGCACTTCGACCGCGCCATCGAGCTGCTCGCCGACAACGAGCTGCACCCCGCGTTGCCGCCGGCGGCGTTCGGGATCGTGCGCACCCAGGTCGCGCAGGGAGTCGCCGCGCGCAACGCGAGCCCCGGCTTCCTCAGCCAGCATTCACTGCGCACCGCGCTGTTCCCGGCGGACGATCCGAGCCTGCGCATGGCGACCCCCGGGACGGTGCAGGCGCTGACTGCGGCCGCGGTGCGCGCCTATTACACGCGCGTCTTCCGCCCCGACCTGACCACCCTCGTGATCATCGGCAAGGTCACCCCCGAGGCGGCGCGCGTCGCGGTCGATCGGTACTTCGGCGCCTGGCGCGCCGCCGGAGCACCGCCCCCCACCGAGCTGCCGTCGGCGCCCGCCAACCGCCCGGGTAGCATCGTGGTGCCGGACTCGAGCCGCGTGCAGGACCAGGTAACTCTCGCCCAGACGCTCGCGCTCACCCGCACCGACCCGGACTACTACCCGCTTAACCTCGGCGACGCCGTGCTCGGCGGGAGCTTCTATGCGACGCGCCTGTCGGTCGACCTGCGCAAGAACGCGGGTCTGGTGTACAGCGTGGGATCGGCGCTGCAGTCAGGCAGGACCCGCAGCGTCTACCTCATCGAGTACGCGAGCGACCCCGGCAACGTCGGCAAGGCCGCCGCCATGGCGGCGCGCGAAGTGGCCAACATGCAGACGATGCCCGTCGGTGCCGACGAGCTGACGCGCGTCAAGGCCTGCCTGCTGCGCCAGCTGCCGCTCGCCGAAGCGGGCGTCACGGAGATAGCCCACGGAATGCTCGCGCGCAGCGACCTGGGGCTGCCGCTCGATGAGCCGACGCTGGCCGCGCGCCGCTACGTCGAGCTGGACGCCGCCGCCGTGCAGGCGGCATTCCGCAAGTGGATGCGCCCCCAGGACCTGGTGCGCGTGAGCGTGGGGCCCACGCCACAGTAAGGCCGGCTTCTATCCCGATGGAGGGATGGTGCACTGACCGTCCGGACGGTACGGTGCGCGCCCTTGCAGGTCATACCCATGTACTTCCGGCAACCCATTCCAATGCGGCCCGCGCGCGACCGACTGCTCGATGCGGCCGAACGACTCGTGGCCGAGATGGGCGCCGCCCACCTCACGCTCGATGCCGTGGCAAAGTTCGCCGGCGTCAGCAAAGGTGGCCTGTTGCATCACTTTCACTCCAAGGAGTCGCTGCTCGAAGGAATGCTGACGCGGCATCTGCAGGAGGTGGATGCGCGCCTTGCGGCGCAACTCGCCGACCGGGGCGGCAAGCCCTCGCGCGCCGAGGTGCTGCGCGAGCGCGTCCGGGTGCTGCTCGAGCTCAATCCCGAGCGTGCCGGGGTCGGTGCTGCGGTGATCGCCGCGTCCGCCGACAACCCGGCGCTGATGGCCGGCTGCCGCGCGGTGTACCGCGAGCTGCTCGATGAGTTCGGGAAGCTCCCCGGTGGCTTCGAGCGCTCTGCCCTGGTGCTGCTCGCCACCCAGGGCCTGCTGTTCGCGGAGCTGCTGCACCTGTCTCCCTACACGCCCGAGGAGCGCACGCGGCTGGTCGCAGCGCTGCTGCGGGCGGCCGACCAGTGCGCAAAGCCCTCATGACATCACACGCGCTGGAAACCTGCGCCGCGGCGGCGCTGCTCACCGTGCTGGCCGGCTGCGCCGTGGGCCCCAGTTTCCACAGCCCGGCGCCTCCGGCCACCACGCACTACACCCGCACTCCCGAGCCCACCAGCACCGTCGCCGCTCCGGGACGCAGCGGCGGCGCGCAGACGCTGTCCACCGAGCGCGACATTCCGGCGGACTGGTGGACGCTGTTTCACTCCCAGGCGCTCGATCAGCTGATGCGCCAGGCGCTCGCCGACAGCCCGACGGTGCAGGCCGCGAGCGCGGTGCTGCTCAACGCCGCCCTGAACTACAAAGCGCAACGCGGCGCGCTGCTGCTGCCCGCGGTGAATGGGCAGGCGAGCGCGACGCGTGAGCGCGAGCCGGGCGCGGCGCTCGGCGAGCCGCAGATCCCTGGCTTCCTGTTCAACGTCTTCGATGCCTCGGTCAACGTGACCTACCGCCTCGACCTGTTCGGCGCCTCGCGCCGCCAGCTGGAGGCGCTGCGCGCGCAGACCGACTACCAGCGCTGGGAGCTCGAGGCGGCGCGCCTCACGCTGGCCGACAACCTGGTGACGACGGCCGTCACCATCGCCTCGCTCCATGCGCAGATCAGCGCGCTCACTGACATCGTCGCGAGCGAGCGCGACCAGATGAAGGTGGTGCAGCGGCAGTTCGACGTCGGCGGCGCCTCGCGCTCCGACCTGCTCGCGCAGCAGACCCAGGTCGCCCAGAACGAGGCGCAGCTGCCCGGGCTCGAGAAGCAGCTCTACCAGGCACAGCATCGCCTCGCGGTGCTCGCCGGCCGCACGCCCGACGACGCCACGCTGCCGGATTTCACGCTCGATGATCTGGCGCTGCCGGCCGATCTGCCGCTCACCTTGCCCGCGAAGCTGGTACGCCAGCGGCCGGACGTGCAGGCCGCGGAAGCGCTGCTGCACGAGTCGACCGCGCAGCTCGGAGTCGCGACCGCCAACATGTACCCGCAGCTGAACCTGAGTGGCTCGATCGGCTCGGAGACGCTCTACGCGAGCGACCTGTTCGGGCCCGGCTCCTCCGCCTGGAACATCGGCGGCTCGTTGCTGCAGCCGCTGTTTCAGGGCGGCGAGCTGCTCAACTTGAAGCGCGCCGCGCGCGCCAATCTCGACGCTGCCACCGCCCAGTACCGCGAGGCGGTGCTGGCGGCGCTGCAGGACGTGGCCGACACGCTGCGCGCGCTCGAGACCGATGCGCGCACGCTGCAGGCCGACACCACCACCGAGACGGACGCGCAGGACACCCTCAGCATGACGAGGCTGCAGTACAAGGTGGGCGGCGTGAGCTATCTCACGCTGCTCAACGCCGAGCGTGTTTACCTGCAGGCCCGCGAGGCGCGCGTGCAGGCCGAGGCCGCGCGCTACGCCGATACCGCGGCGCTGTTCCAGGCCCTGGGAGGGGGATGGTGGAACCGGGAGAACCAGAATCAGAAGGAGAGTCGTCCGTGAACAGTGCGATCGAGACCTCAGAGCCCGGGAGGAAGCCGCCGATGCGGCGCCGCGTGATCATTGCGGTCGTGGCGGTGCTCGTGCTGTTCGCGATCATCGCGGGCATCAAGACCATCACGATCATGGGCATGATCGCGCAGGCGAAGAAAAATGCGTCGCCGCCCCAGACGGTCACGGTCACGGTCGCCCGCTACTCGGATTGGCAGCCGGAAGTCACCGCGGTCGCGAGCGTGCGCGCCGTGCACGGCGTCAACATCACCACCGAAGTCACCGGCCTGGTGCGCAGCATCGACTTTCGCTCCGGCGACGACGCCAAGGCCGGCCAGCTGCTGGTGCAGCTGAACGCCGACGCCGACGTCGCGACGCAGCATTCGCTCGAGGCCGCCGCTGACCTGGCCGCCACGGTGTACGAGCGCGACAAGGAGCAGTACGCGGCGCAAGCCATCAGCCAGGCGCAGCTCGATGCGGATGCCGCCGACCTCAAGAACAAGCGCGCAGCCGCCGCCTCGCAGGCCGCGACCGTGGCGAAGAAGTCGCTGCGCGCGCCGTTCGCCGGCCGCCTCGGCATCACCACCGTGATGCCGGGCCAGTACCTCAATACCGGCGACAAGGTGGTGAGCCTGTCCTCGCTCGACCCGGTGTACGTCGACTTCAACCTGCCGCAGGAGCAGCTCGCGCTGGTACACACGGGGCTCACGGTGCGGGTGACGAGCGATGCCTTCCCCAAAGAGCCCTTCAGCGGCAAGATCACCGCCATCGACCCCGCCATCGACCCGACCAGCCGCAACTTCATGGCCGAGGCGACCGTCGACAACCCGCAGCATCTGCTGCTGCCGGGCATGTTCGCCAGGGTCGCGGTGCTGGCCGGTGTGGTGCAGCACTACCTGACGCTGCCGCAGACGGCGATCACCTACAACCCCTACGGCTCGACCGTGTTCCTCACCGTCAAGGATGCGGGGGGCAAGCAGACTGCGCAGCAGACCTTCGTGACCACGGGAGCGACGCGCGGCGACCAGGTGGCGATTCTGTCAGGCCTCAAGGAGGGGGATAACGTCGTGACCAGCGGGCAGCTGAAGCTCAAGAACGGGTCGCCGCTCGACATCAGCACCGCGGCCCAGCCTGCCGATGCCCCCAACCCCACGCCGCAGGAGCACTGAGGGGGGCCGCATGAAGTTCACCGATCTCTTTATCGAGCGGCCGGTCCTCTCGGTCGTCGTCAGCCTCCTGATCCTGGTGCTCGGCGCCCGCGCCATCTTCGGGCTGCCGGTCAGCCAGTTCCCGCAGACCGAGAACGCGGTGGTGACCATCAGCACCGCCTACTACGGCGCCGACGCCGCCACCATCGCCGGGTTCATCACTCAGCCGCTCGAGCAGGCGATCGCCCAGGCGCAGGGCATCGACTACCTGTCCTCCTCGAGCATCACCGGTGTATCGGTGATCACCGCGACGCTGCGCCTGAACTACGACTCGAGCCGGGCCATGACCGAGATCAACACCCAGGTCAGCTCGGTGCGCAACCAGCTGCCGCCGCAGGCGCAGCAGCCGGTGATCTCGGTGGCGGTCGGTCAGCAGATCGACTCCATGTACATGGGCTACTTCAGCGACACCATCCCCGCCAACAGCGTGACCGACTACCTGATCCGCGTGGTGCAGCCAAAGCTCGAATCCATCGACGGGGTGCAGCAGGCCGAGGTGCTCGGCGCGCGGCAGTTCGCGCTGCGCGCCTGGCTCGACCCGGCGCGCATGGCCGCGCACGGCGTCGCGGCCGATGACGTCTACAACGCGCTCGCCGCCAACAACTACCTGACCGCGGTCGGCCAATCCAAGGGCCAGATGGTTTCGGTGAACCTCGCGGCGAACACCGACGTGCATTCGCTCGACGAGTTCCGCCGACTGGTGGTGAAGAAGCAGGGCGACGCGCTGGTGCGGCTCGAGGACGTCGCCAACGTCGTGCTCGGCGCCGAGAACTACGATTTCAACGTCGCCTTCAGCGGCCAGCGCTCGGTGTTCATCGGCATCAAGGTCGCTCCCAAGGCCAACCTGCTCGAGGTGACCGAGCGGGTGCGCGCGGCGCTGCCGGACATCGCTTCGCAGCTGCCGCGAGGCGTTACCCAGAAGGTCGCCTACGACGCCACCAAGTTCATCGTCAGCTCCATCCGCGAGGTGATCAAGACGCTGATCGAGGCGCTGATCATCGTCACGGTGGTGATCTTCCTGTTCCTCGGCGCGCCGCGCGCCGTGGTGATCCCCGTGGTCGCCATGCCGCTGTCGCTGATCGGCACGTTTTTCGTCATGGCGGCATTCGGCTACTCGATCAATCTGCTGACGCTGCTCGCGCTGGTGCTGGCCATCGGGCTGGTGGTCGACGACGCCATCATCGTCGTCGAGAACGTCGACCGGCACCTCAAGGAAGGCGTCACACCGATGAACGCGGCGCTGCTGGCGGCGCGCGAGCTCGGCGGTCCGATCATCGCCATGACCATTGTGCTGGTGGCGGCCTACATCCCGATCGGCTTCCAGGGCGGCCTCACCGGCGCGCTGTTCACGCAGTTCGCCTTCACGCTCGCCGGCGCCGTCACGATCTCGGGTGTGGTCGCGCTCACCCTCTCGCCGATGATGTGCTCACGGGTGTTCACCGCCGAGCAGGAGGAGGGACGCTTCACGCACTTCCTCGACCGGACCTTCGGGCGCCTGCGCGACGGCTACCGGCGGCTGCTCGGCAATCTGCTCGGCACCTGGCAGGTATTGGTGCTGTTCGGCGTGCTGCTGCTGCCCGGGCTGGTGCTGCTGTTCATGACTGCGAAATCCGAGCTGGCCCCGTCCGAGGACCAGGGCATCGTGCTCGAGCAGACCATCGGGCCGCCGAACGCGACGCTGCAACAGATGCAGGCCTATGCCGACATGGAGTTCGACATCTCGCGCACGTTTCCCGAGTACCAGCAGATGTTCCAGCTCACCGGCGCGCCTTCGGTGAACCAGGGCTTCGGCGGCGTGCTGCTCACACCGTGGGAGGAGCGCACGCGCGGCGCCATGCAGATCCAGCAGGAACTGCAGCAGAAGTGGAACAAGGTGCCGGGTGCGCGCGTCGCGGCCTTCCAGTTCCCGGCGCTACCCGGATCGCAGGGCTTTCCGATCCAGTTCGTGATCACCACGACCGAGCCGATCGAGAATCTCAACGAGGTCGCCAAACAGGTCATCGACAAGGCCAGGGCAAGCGGCATGTTCTACTTCGTCGACGTGGACCTGAAGCTCGACCAGCCGCAGTCGACGCTCACCGTCGACCGCGACATGGTGAGCGACCTGGGCCTGACGCAGCAGGGCGTCGGCAACGCGCTGACCGCCGCGCTCGGCGGTGGCTATGTCAATTACTTCGCCATCGCGGGTCGCTCCTACAAGGTGATTCCGCAGGTGCTGCAGGTCGACCGCCTCAACCCCGACCAGGTGCTCAACTACTACGTGCACGATGCCAGCGGCGGGCTCATCCCGGCGCGCACCGTGGCGACCCTCAAGACCTCGGTCGTGCCGGAAGTGATCAGCCACTTCCAGCAGCTCAATTCCGCAACCATCGGTGGAGTGGCCGGCGTCGGCGAGGCGGATGCGCTCAAGTTCATGCGCGACACGCTCAAACAGGTCGCGCCGAGCGGCTACAGCGCCGATTACTCGGGCGAGTCACGGCAGTTCATGCTGGGCTCGGGCAGCTTCACCGTGACACTGTTCTTCGCGCTGATCATCGTGTACCTCGCGCTCGCGGCGCAGTTCGAGAGCTTCCGCGATCCGGCGGTCATCCTGGTGTCGGTGCCGATGGCGCTCTTTGGCGCGATGATCTTCATCAACCTCGGGGTCCGCGGGCTGTCGCTCAACATCTACACGCAGGTGGGACTGGTGACGCTGCTGGGTCTCATCAGCAAGCACGGCATCCTCATCGTGCAGTTCGCCAACGAGCTGCAGCGCAGCGGCCACTCCAAGCTCCATGCGATCGAGGAAGCCGCGGCGGTCCGCTTGCGGCCGATCCTCATGACCACCGCGGCCATGGTGTTCGGCGTCGTGCCGCTGGTGATCGCATCGGGTGCCGGCGCCGCCGGACGGCAGAACATGGGCACGGTGTTGCTCACCGGGCTGTCGATCGGCACCCTGTTCACGCTGTTCGTCGTACCGGCCGTCTACATGTTCATCGGCGCGGATCACGGGCACGAGGGTCACGGGGCGATCGACGCGCAACCGCTGCCGCCGGCGCCGGCCCATGGATGAGGAGAGCTGTCATGATCGATCTGCATTTCTGGCCCACACCCAACGGACTGAAGATCAAGCTGTTCCTGGAAGAGGCCGGCCTGCCCTACCGGCCGGTGCTCATCGACATCGGCAAGGGTGAGCAGTTCCGGCCCGAGTTCCTGGCCATCTCGCCCAACAATCGCATCCCGGCAATCGTCGATCACGAGCCGGCCGACGGCGGCGCGCCGCTGTCGCTGTTCGAGTCGGGCGCGATTTTGCTGTACCTCGCCGAAAAGACCGGCAGATTCATCCCGCGCGATCTGCGCGGCCGCGCGCAGGTTCTGCAGTGGCTGTTCTGGCAGGTGGGGGGCTTAGGTCCGATGGCGGGACAGAACGGTCACTTCAGCCGCTACGCGCCCGAGAAGGTCCCTTACGCCATCGAGCGCTACACCAAGGAGACCAACCGGCTCTACGGCGTGCTCGACCGCCAGCTCGCCCACAGCGAGTACATCGCCGGCGACTACTCGATTGCCGACATGGCGTGCTACCCGTGGATCGTGCCGCACGAAGCGCACGGGCAGCGGCTCGAGGATTTCCCGCAGCTCAAGCGCTGGTTCGAAACGATCCACGACCGTCCCGCGACGCTGCGCACCTACGCCGGCGTCGAGCAGTCCTACCAGCGGCCGGTCACCGACGAGGTGCGCAAGGTGCTCTTCGGCCAGACGGCCACCTCGCACCGCAGCTAGTGCGCAGGGCGGAGACCGCGCCCGCTGCATGAGCGCCCGCGAGCTGACCATCGCCGTCGCGGACGGCGTGCGGGTTTCGGGGCTGCTGATCCTTCCCGAAGGCGCGCGCGCCTGCTACGTGCTGGCGCACGGCGCCGGCGCCGGCATGCGGCACCCGGCGCTCGCCGCCATCGCCACCGAGCTCGCCTCTCTTGGCATCGCCACGCTGCGCTTTCAGTTCCCGTACATGGAGCTCGGCGCACGCCGGCCGGATCCCCCTGCACTCTGTCACGCGAGCGTCCGCGCCGCGGTGGCGGAGTCCGCGCGCTGCGCTCCCGGCCTGCCACTGTTTGCCGGCGGGCGCTCCTTCGGCGGCCGCATGACCTCCCAGGCACAGGCGCACGAGCCGCTTGCGGGCGTTCGGGGCCTGATCTTCCTCGGCTTCCCGCTGCATCCGGCCGGCAGTCCCGCGGACAGCCGCGCCGCCCACCTCGCTGAGGTGCGCATCCCGATGCTGTTCCTGCAAGGGACGCGCGATGCGCTGGCCGATGCGAAGCTCCTGAGCGCGGTCGCAGCGCGGCTCGGCGCGCGTGCCACGCTCAGCTGGCTCCAGGATGCCGATCACTCCTGGCACGTTCCGGCGCGCAGCGGGCGCACCGACCCGCAGGTCAGGAATGCGGCGCTGCACACCCTCGCCGACTGGATCGACACGCTCGTCTGACCGGCATGTTGACCCGCATCTGACAGGCGCGCCCGGGTCTTCGCGGTAACATCGGCTGCGTGCCCAAGCGCTCTCTCGACCGCTACGCCGCCAAGCGCACCTTCACGCGCACGCCCGAGCCACCGGCGCGCGCCGCGCCGGCCCGCCACGGTCCGCTGCTGTTCGTCGTGCAGAAACACGCGGCACGGCAGCTGCACTACGACTTCCGCCTGGAGCTCGACGGCGTGCTCAAGTCCTGGGCGGTGCCCAAGGGTCCCTCGCTCGATCCCAACGACAAGCGCATGGCGGTCGAGGTCGAGGATCACCCGTTCGATTACGCTTCCTTCGAGGGCGTCATCCCCGCGAAGCAGTATGGCGCGGGCAGCGTGATCGTGTGGGACTGCGGCGTGTACTCCCCCGACGAGGGCCAACAGTACTCGTTCGCAGATCGCGCCGCGGCCGAGGTGCGCGTGCGCGCCGAGCTCGCCGCCGGCAAGCTGAGCATCCTGCTCGGCGGCGAAAAGCTCAAGGGCTCGTTCACGCTGGTCAGAACGCGCCGCACCAGGCAGTGGCTGCTCATCAAGCACCGCGACCGCTTCGCGCAACCCAACGACGTGCTGGCGCACAGCGCATCGGTGCTCTCGGGGCTGACCGTCGATGAGATGACGCCGCGCAACGTGCCCGCGCGGCGCGCCGCCGCCGAGCTCGCGCCCACCGGCCCGGCAGAGGCCCTGCCGAAGCACCTCGAGCCGATGCTGGCCGAAGCGGGCGAGGCGCCGCCGCAGTCTGATCCGCGCTGGCGCTACGAGCCGAAGCTCGACGGCTATCGCGTCATCGCCTGGGTGCACCACTCGCAGGTGCACCTCAAGTCGCGGCGCGGCCTCGATCTGACAGCTTTTTTTCCTGAGCTCGCCGCCGACCTCGCCGCCCAACCTGGTCGGCAGATGATCCTCGACGGCGAGATCGTGGCACTCGATGCCGACGGGCGGCCCTCGTTCAACGCGCTGCAGAACCGCGCCCAGCTGAAGACCGCCGCCGAGATCGCCGCCGCGCAGCGTGACGCACCGGTGGTGCTGGTGTGCTTCGATCTGCTGCACTTCGCGGGACTGAACCTGCGCGGCGCGCCGTACTCCGACCGGCACCGCTACCTCGCGCAGTGCCTGATGCCCGCGCCTCATCTGCAGCTGGTGCACCTCTCGGAGGACGCCGGGCAGCTGTACGCCGCAGCGCTCGAGAACGGCTTCGAGGGCATTATGGCCAAGCGCGCCGACAGCCCGTACCTCCCGGGCAAGCGCTCGGGAACGTGGGTGAAATTCAAGGCCGCGCACAGCGCTGAGTTCGTGATCGGCGGCTACACGCGCGGCAAGGGCGCGCGCGAGCCCCTGGGCGCGCTGCTGCTCGGATACTGGCAGGGCCGGCAGCTCAGGTACGCAGGACATGCGGGCTCCGGCCTCGACGACGCGGCGATCGCGACGCTCCTCGAGCGCACGGCGAAGCTCGTGCGCCGCGACTCACCCTTCGAGGCCAAGCCGCCGCTGCATCGGCCGACCACCTGGCTTAAACCCGAGCTGGTGGCGGAGGTCACCTTCAGCGAGTGGACGCCGGCTGGCCTGCTGCGCGCGCCGGTGTTCGTGCGACTCAGGGATGACGTGCCGCCTGACAGCGTGCGCAAGCCGGACCCCGCCGCGCCGCCTGCGGCGCGCACCCGCGCGCGGGCTGGCACGCGAGCCACCACGCGGGCCAGCGCAGGGAACGCCAACGACGCCCGCGACCAGATTGGCGCGATCCTCGAGCAGCTCGCCAACCCCGCCGATCGCCTCGATCTCGAGGTCGGCGGCGCGCGCATCCGGCTCACCAACCTCGAGCGCGTCTACTGGCCGGCGGTACGCGGCGCGCGCGCCGCCGCCATCACGAAGCGCGATCTGCTGCGCTACCTCGCGGCCGTGTCGCCCGCCATGCTGCCGCACCTCAAGGACCGGCCGCTGACCATGATCCGCATGCCCGAGGGCATCGGCGGCGAGCGCTTCTTCCAGAAGCACTGGGCACAGAAGCTGCCGGAGTTCGTCGAGACGATCACGGTGTTCTCCGAGCACAAGGACGAGCAACAGGCCTACCTGCTCGGCAACAACCTGGCGACGCTGTTGTGGCTCGGTCAGGTCGGCACGCTCGAGTTTCACGTGTGGCATTCGCGCGCGGCCCTGGGTCCCGACGCCCCGGACGCCGGCACCGACTACGCGAGCTCGCTCAAAGCTCTCGAGGCGTCGGTGCTCAACTATCCCGACTACCTGGTGTTCGACATCGATCCCTACATCTACTCGGGCAAGGAGCCGCCGGGCGCCGAGCCGGAGCTCAACAGACGGGGATTCGCCGTGGGCAGGCGCGTCGCTTTCTGGCTGCGCGAGCTGCTGCGGGAGATGTCGCTCGAGGCCGTGGTGAAGACTTCGGGCAAGACCGGGCTGCACGTGTTTGTGCCGATCGAGCGCACCGTGACCTTCGATGCCGCGCGCCACATCTGCGAGACCGTCGGCCGGCACGTCATGCGCGAGCACCCGAAGGACATCACCATGGAGTGGGCGATCGAGAAGCGCACCGGCAAGATCTTCATCGACTACAACATGAACGTGCGCGGCAAGACGCTCAACGTCGCCTACTCCCCGCGCGGCGTGCCCGGCGCACCGGTATCGATGCCCCTCACCTGGGAGGAGCTGGAGGCGGCCGAGCCCGGGGACTTTACAATCAACAACGTACCGGCCCGGTTGGAAAAGAACCGCGACCGGTGGCATGATGTACTCGAGTCAAAACAGAGCCTTACGAAGGCTTTCGGCAACAACCGTGAGAAGTAGGCAGTTATGGCCGCACGCTCCATAGGATCTCTGACGGTGTCATTCGGGCTGGTCGCGATTCCGGTGAAGCTCTTCACCGCGACCCAGTCGGGCAATGCCATCTCCTTCAACCTGCTGCACAAGACCTGCGGCTCGCGCCTCAAGCAGCAGTACCTGTGTCAGAAGGAAGGTGTGGTCGTCGAGCGCGACGAAATGGTCAAGGGCTACGAGTTCGCCAAGGACCAGTACGTGCGCTTCACGCCCGAGGAGATCAAGGCGCTGGAGGAAGTCGGCACTCACTCGGTGGAGATCTCCGAGTTCGTGCCGATCGAGTCGGTCGACCCCGTCTACTACGACAAGACCTACTACCTCGCTCCCGACAAGGGTGCCGCCAAGCCGTATGCGCTGCTCACCGAGGCGCTGAAGCAGACCGGACGCTGCGGCGTCGGTCATTGGGCGGCGCGCGGCAAGGGCTATCTCGTCATCCTGCGTCCGATCGGCGACGTGCTCGCCATGCAGCAGCTGCACTATGCCTCCGACGTGCGCCGCGCCAGCGAGGTCGAGGTGCCGAAGCCCGAGGTGAAACCCGCGGAATTGAAGCTCGCACAGCAGCTCATCGATCAGCAGACGGCCGAGAAGTTCGACGCGGATTCCTACAAGGACGAGGTGCGGGCGCGCATCGAAGCGCAGATCGAGAAGAAAGTCGAGGGCAAGGAGATCTCGGTCACCGAGGCCGCGCCCGCGGGCGAGGGCAAGGTGATCGATCTGATGGAAGCGCTGCGCGCGAGTCTCGAACGCAGCGGCAAGGCGCGCACCCCGGCGAGCGGCCTCGGCCCCCGCAAGGAGCCCAAGCGCGTCGAAGCGCCCGCCAAGGCGGCCCGCAAGGCGACGCGGCGCTGAAGCCGCGCCGGGCTCAGCGGACCGCGGCAGCCGAGGCATGCGTTCGTACAGTGTGCGGGACGTCGAGCGCGTCCTGCAGCTGTCGGCCGGCACGACGCGCGGGCTGATTCGCGCCGGCTTCGTCAGTCCCGGCCGCGGGCCGAAGCGCGAGTACCGCTTCTCCTTCCAGGACCTGATCGTGTTGCGCGCTGCGCGCGGGCTCATCCAGGCCAAGGTGCCGCGCAAGCGCATCCGGCGCTCGCTCGAGAGCCTCAGGCGCGAGCTGCCGGTATCCATGCCGCTCTCGGGGCTGGCCATCTGCGCGGTCGGCGACCGAGTCGTGGTGCGCGAAGGCGACAGCCGCTGGCAGGCCGACAGCGGGCAGTACCTGTTGGGACTCGATGTCAGCGTGCACAACGGCGTGCTGCGCATGGTCGAGCACCCGCGCGCGGCCGCACCGCTCCCGGCGCCGCAACGTGACTGGTTCGCAGAAGGACTGGCGCTCGAGGCGAGCGATCCCAGGGCCGCGATCGATGCGTACCGCCAGGCGGCCGAGGCCGATCCCGACAACAGCGCGGCGTGGATCAACTTAGGCAGGCTTCTGCACGCGCAGGGCGCGACGCTCGAGGCCGAGGCGGTCTACGGCCAGGCGCTCGAGCGTGTCGGGCCCGATCCGCTGCTGCTCTTCAACCAGGGCGTGTTGCTCGAGGATCTGGGCCGCACGGCCGCGGCGCTCGCCGCCTACCGCAGTGCGATTACCGAGGACCCGGAGCTCGCCGACGGTCACTACAACCTGGCGCGCCTGTATGAGTCTCTCGGTGAGCCGCAGCAGGCCATCCGGCACCTGGGGCAGTATCGCCGCCTGATGGGGAGCGAGGGGCGCTGAGGCGCCCGCTTGGATTCACGGAGCGCGCGCAGCTCATGCAGCTCTGGGTCGGCACCTCCGGCTACAACTACCCGGAGTGGAAGGGCAGCTTCTACCCGGAGAAGCTGCCGGCGGCGAAGATGCTGCCTTACTACGCGCAAGCGTTCACGACCGTGGAGATCAACTACACCTTCTACCGCACGCCCAACCGGAAGATTCTCGCCGCCTGGGACCGCGACACGCCCGCCGGCTTCCGCCTGACACTCAAGGCGCCCAAGCGCATCACCCACATCGCGAAACTGCACGACTGCGCCGAGCTCCTCAAGTATTTCCTCGAGACGGCCGCGACGCTCGGACCCAAGCTCGGCGCGATCCTGTTCCAGCTGCCGCCCTACTTCCGCAAGGATCTCGCGGTGCTGGACGGCTTCCTCGCCAGCCTGCCGCCGGGCACCTGCGCCGCGTTCGAGTTCCGGCATGCCTCGTGGATGGATGCGGAGGTGTTCGCGCGCCTCAAGGCGCGCAATCTCGCGCTGTGCGTCGCCGACAGCGAGAAGTTCTCAACCCCGGTGGAGATCACCGCCGACTACGGCTACTTCCGGCTACGGGACGAGGGCTACACGCCCGCGGATCTGGCGCGCTGGGCGGCGGCGATCCGCGCCGCCACGGCGCACTGCCGCGACGTCTTCGTGTATTTCAAGCACGAGGAGGCCGGCAAGGGCCCGCAGTTGGCGCGGCGGCTGCTGGACGCGTTCAGCGACGGGCAACCGGCGGCGGCCATCGCCTGAAGCGGCTCTACTGCGACTGCTTGCCGAAGCGGTAGCTCAGACGCACGCCGAAGGTGCGCGGCTGGTTGGTGGTCTGGCGCAGGTCGAAGTTGCCCGTGTTGGTATAGATGATCGCGTTCTTGTCGGTGAGATTGGTGATGTAGAACTCCGCCAGCCACTGCCCGGCCGGCGGATTCATGCCGAGCCGCAGGTTCATGATGCTGTATTCGGGCTGCAGCATGCGCGGGAAGCCGTTCGAGCCCGCGACGTGCAGGTCGTCCCACATGTCCCCCTTGTGTGCGATGTCCCACTGCCAGTAGCCATTCAGCTGGCCGCTCAGCGGGTGCTCGTAGCGCAGGTTGCCGCTCCAGCTGAAGTACGGCACGTACGGCAGCCGTTCACCGACCTCTGCTTCGAAAGTCTCGTACTGACTCGAGATCAGGTGCGAGTCGGTGTAACTGACGGAGCCCTGGAACGACCAGTTCTCGCTCACCTTGTAGTCGACGTTCGACTCGGCGCCGTAGATGCGCGCTTCCCCGACGTTGGCGTAAAAGCTGGCCGACGGACAGATGTTGATATCGTAGATGATCGTCTGCAGGTTCTTCCAGTACATGAGGTAAGTGGCACCGTTCCACAGCAGCCGGTTGTTCAACCAGGTGGTCTTCCAGCCGAGCTCGTAATTGTTGAGCGTGTCGGGAATGTACTGCTGCGGCACGCCGTTCGCGTAGCAGCCCTGCGGATCGCCGGAATTCGCGCCGCCGTCGCGGAACCCCTGCGCCCAGTCGGCGTACACCATCGCGGTGTCCGTGAGCTTGTAGTTCACGCCGAGCTTGCTGTCCCACTTGTGCGAGGAACCCTCCGACAGGGACGGTGTAACCGGGTCGTAGGCGAACTGCCCGTAGGGACTGTAGTACTTGAAGTCGGAGTGGAAGTGCACCTCGCCCGCCTCGACGTTGAGCTTGCTCGTGATGTCGTAGCTGATGTTGGCGAACTCGGTCGTCTGCAGGTAGTCCGAGCGCGTGTTATACGAGTACCACTGCCCGGGCGGGAGCGAGGAGCCGGTGGTTCCGTAGTAGGCGTTCTCATACTGAAACGCCGCGCCGCCGGTCTGCAGCCCGGGCATGAAGTAGGTGCTGCCGGAGTTCTTGTCGCGGGTCTTCTCCCAGTACGTTCCGACGAGCCAGTGAAAGCGCCCGCCCTCCTTCGACACCAATCTGAGCTCGTCCGACCAGCGTTCCGGGTTGGTGTGGTATTCGTAGTACTGCAGCGGGACCTTGCAGCCGCTGTAGGGCCCGGTGCCGTACACGGGGTCGTTCAGGCAGGTGAAGCCCTCCTGCGCGCCGCCGAGGTAGTTCTGCATGTACTGGGAGTACTCGTCCCAGCGACGCGTCGGCAGCGACCAGTAGGTGCTCGCGAACACCAGATCGGCGATGCCGACGTCGCCGTCGAGGTGAAACTGCGCGATCTTGTCCTCGTTGCTGAGCGCCTGCGGACCGAAGCGCTCGACCGTGTCCGGCGTCCCGGGATCCTCGTCCCAGGCGCCGTCGGAGGACATGCGCTGATAATCGTAGCTGAACAGCGCGCTCCACTTGTCGTTGAGCACCCACTTGAGAGCTGCGCGCATGCCTTCCTGGTGCTCGCGGTTGTAGCCATCGCGCGCCCACTCGGCATTGTTCGAGACCGTGCCGTTCACCCAGGTGCGAGTCGTGAGCTCGTTGGTGATGAAGCCGCCGTTCGAGGCGCTGAAGGCGGAGGCGCGGAAGCCGAGCGTGCCCTCGATCAGCGGAATGTTGACGAATCCCTCGTAGGTCCAGTTCTCCTGCCCGCCCTGGATCTTGCCGCCGTCGAAATCCGCACCGCCGCCGAATGCGTTGACATCCGGCTTGTTGGTGATGTAGCGGATTGCGCCGGCCATGGAGCTGGCGCCGAAGGTCGTGCCCTGTGGGCCGTTGAGCACTTCGATGCGCTCGATGTCATACAGGTGCAGGTCGGGCTCCACGCCGAACCAGCTGAGCGAGCTGTCGTCGAGAAAGAAGCCGGTCGCGGACGTGTTGGCATAGTTCGGGTTGCTGCCGTCGGATACGCCGCGCATGAAGAAGGTCTGAGTGCCCGGGCCGACGCTGATGAAAGAGATCGACGGGACCTTGGTGGCATAGTCTTCGAACTGGACGATGCCGAGGTTCTGCACGTCCTTCTGCGTCAGCACGTCGATGCTGAGCGGAACGTCCTGGAGGTTCTCCGAGCGCTTGCGCGCCGTGACCACGACCTCCTGCAGCCCGCCGGGGGCGACATCGGCGGCCGCGGCCGCGTCGTCCGCGTGCGCTCGCGGCGCAACGGCGCAGGTGGCCAGTGCCGCGGCCACCGCGAGCCCGATGCGCGAGGCAGCGGCCGGCATCATGAGCGTGGGCGCCGCCGCCACTGCACGCGCCGCGCAATTCCGGTTTCGTGGATGCATTCGAGCCCCCCTGCGAGCCTTCTTATAGCCACGTGCGGCGCCTCGCGGGCCTGCCGGGCGTGCGCGCCCATCATCCTTTGAGCCGCAGTCCTTAGTCAACAGTCGTTCAACAAGCCCGCATCAGTCCGCGAACCGTCCGAGGCAATCGCCGAGCGCGCCCCGCAATGGCTCGAGCTCCGTCGCGAAATGGCGCCAGTAGCCGACGGCCTGGGTGTAGATCGGCTGGCGCACCTGCTCGGCGCTCGGC